>Ga0078972_1000232_pt1 | contig 232515 bp, 240 predicted proteins | sample YelNatPaOPGAMG01_FD_67568 | JGI IMG/M metagenome (GOLD analysis project Ga0078972, IMG submission 67568) | Hot spring thermophilic microbial communities from Obsidian Pool, Yellowstone National Park, USA - OP-RAMG-01 (SPADES assembly) (version 2) | ecosystem: Environmental > Aquatic > Thermal... | reverse complement strand
GGGGGCGCGGGTGCGGCGGGCGGGCGGCACCGCGCCCCTGCCCCTCGCCGATGCCATCTTTCGCGCCAGCCACGCCCGAGTGCAGATGGCGTTCCTCACGCTCTGGGGCACGCTCCCGGCGGCGGGCGTCGTGCCGTCCCAGGACAGCGGGCTGGCCGAGCGCATCGGGCGCGCCCTCGGCATCGCCGGACCCGTGCACCTCATCGTGCGCCCAACCTACGCCCGGGCGACGGCCGGCACCACTCTCACGCACCTTGTCGTGGAGACCCTCACACTGGGGCCCCATGCCAGCGAAACAGTGTACAGCGTCGACAGGACGCTTGCGTCGATGCCCACCGAAAGCGACCTGGGCGCCCTGGCGACGCCGCTTACGATCTTGGGACTCACGCCCGAGACCTCCGTGAACCTTGTGGGGAGCCTGCCGGGATCCATGTGGGAAAAGCGCCTTGGCCTCCTCCGGCATATGCTGGCGGGCCGGGCCGTGAGGGAGGCCGCCGGGGTCACAACCGGGCCGTACGTCTCGGTCACGGCGGACGCACCCGGCGGCGGACCCGCAACACTCGTCGCCGGAAGGGCGGTGAACGTTCAGGTGGCGCTCACGTACGATACTTCGGCTGGATCCACGGAAGTCACCGTCGGATCGCCTCTCATCTCCATCACCTACTGACGGGGGGGAGCCCTTGCCCACCGATATCGTGCACGGAGGGCGGCGCCTGGAGGGTGTCGTGGAGATCGACCGTGCGAAAAACGCCGTCCTTCCGATCCTCGCCGCCACCCTCCTCTCCCAGACGACCACGACGCTTCGCGACGTGCCGCTCATCGACGACGTCGACGTCCTGTTGCGCCTCATGAAAATCATCGGCGCACGGATCGAGCGCAGTGGCCATGACATCATGGTTTCCCTGCCGACGGTCGCCACGTTTGAGGCCCCCTACTACCTCACGTCACGCCTCAGGGCGTCGTTCCTCCTTGCCGGTCCGCTCCTCGGCCGCTTCGGTCGTGCCGACATGGCGATGCCGGGCGGCTGCGCCATCGGCTCCCGTCCCGTCGACCTCCACCTGAAGGGCTTCGAGGCGATGGGGGCCCGCGTCGACCTCACCCAGGGCATGATCCGGCTGCGGTCGGAGGGCCTGCGCGGCGCCGAGATCCACCTCGACTACCCCTCCGTCGGCGCCACCGAGAACCTCCTGATGGCGGCCACCCTGGCGCACGGCACCACGATCATCACGGGGGCGGCGGTGGAGCCGGAGGTTGTCGACCTCGGCTCCTTCCTCCTCGCCATGGGCGCCCGGATCCAGGGCGTCGGCACCCACCTGCTCGCCATCGAGGGGGTGTCGCACGTAGGCGGGGCGCTCTTCGCCCCCATCCCGGACCGCATCGAGGCGGGCACCTATCTCCTCGCCGGCGCCGCCACGGGCGGCGATGTGACGGTGCGCGGCGTCGTCCCCGACCATCTCGCCTCTGTCCTCGCCAAGCTCAAGGAGGGCGGCTGCGAGATCGAGGTCAACGGCCGCGACATCCGCCTGCGCGCTGGGGAGCGCCCCCTCGCCACCGACATCCGGACCCACCCCTATCCGGGGTTCCCGACCGACCTCCAGGCCCCGTTCATGGCCCTCTTGTGCAGGGGACGCGGCAGAAGCGTGATCGTCGAGACGGTCTTCGAGAGCCGCTACAACCACGTCGGCGAACTGCGCCGCATGGGTGCCCACATCCGGGTCGACGGACAGACGGCGATCGTGGAGGGGGTCGAGAATCTGGAGGGCGTCGAGGTCAGGGCCCGAGACCTCAGGGGCGCGGCAGGACTCACCCTGGCCGCCCTGACGGCGCAGGGGGAGTCCGAGATCCGGGGAGCCGAGTATTTGGACCGGGGATATCGCAACATTGAGGCCAAGCTGGCGAGCCTCGGCGCCGACATCGAGCGGATCGCCTGAGGGACGGACCGCATTCCGCTCTTCCCGCCCGCCCGTTCCCGAAAGTCCATGCCTTCAGGATCTTGCGGGCGGTCCTTGCGCCGGGCCGTCCTTCGGGTCCCCCACCAGGGAAGCGATGAGGCGGGCCCCTTTCACCTGAACCCGCAGGGCGACCGGGGTGCTGCGGGGGTTCTCGAAGCGCAGGTCAAAGTGGGGATAGGCGACGGTGGCGTCCCACCCCCACGGAATGTAGGGGACGGGGCGGCCGTGGCGGTGGCGCTCGAGAATCGTCATGCCCGAGCGCTTGGCGGCCTGATAGACGGTGGACGAGACCTGACAGATGCCGCCCCCGTAAGCGGGCAGGCTCGTTCCGTAGACGTAGGCAGGCGCCAGGTGCCAGCCTCCGGAGTCGTCCTCGGACTCGTCGGCGCCGATGGCGTCGAGGAACGAGAACTTCTCCCCGGGCAGGAGCACGTACCAGTCGAGGATCGCCGCGGCGTGATCGATGTTCTTGAGCCGGCCCGTCGAACCGTGCGTCCAGGTCATGTACCTGCCGAGCTCCAGGGTGAGCCGGGCGAGATCTCCCCTCGACCAGCGCGGGGGCGTGACGTCGCGCACCGGACGCACGTCGGCGCCGGCGGGCGCCTTCAGGAGGAGGACCGCCGTGCGCCTTTGGTTCACGATGAGGCCCCTGTGGCCGTCGACGATCTTCCCGTCCGGCATGATGTCGGCTGGCGTGGGCGGCCGGTCCATGCGGCGGGCGTAGCCGGCAACGAGACGGCGGACCTCCGAGGGAAGGAGGCGTCCAGCCGGCTCACCGTCGAGACGCACCCCCTCCTTGGTCCCGTAGAGCGTCCGGCCGACCTCGCCCCAGAAGTCCTTCCTGCCCTCGAAGAGGCGTGAGAGGGCGTGGTCCCCCGGGAGGGCGGGAGCCTTGGCCGGGCCGCACGAGAAGAAGTGGGACGGGCTCTGGAGGACGGCATCGGTCAGGGAGTCGACGGAAAAGTGCGCCTGGGCGAGGGAGGTGAGGGCCGCCTGAAGGCGCCCCGGCGCCCCCCTGCCGTCCCTCAGGCGCAGGATGTCACCGTCCTTGGAGAGGGCGCCGAGAGAGGCGGGCGGCGCGTCGGCGAGGTCCCGGGACCACAGCGCCACGACCTGACCTGCAGCCTGGGCGGCGTTGGGCAGGGTCGGTGGCAGTTTGCCTGAGGGGCGTACGAAGTTCGCCGTGTCGCCGCCGGTGAGGCGCTCAAGGGAGGAGCGCGACGCCCGGAGCCAGGCGACAGCCTCTTCTGGTTTGAGGCGGGAGAAGGTGTCGCCTGCCGGCGAGAGGACCCCCACCTCCGAGCCCTGGCGCTCGATCGCACGAAGGGCGGCGACGTTCTTAGCGGCCCCTGCGGGGGTGACGAAGAAGGTGGCCCGGGCCCGGTTGGCTGAAAGCACGCCGAGCGTGGCCGGCAGCGCCTCGAAGTCCTCGTCTATGGTGAGGGCGACCGATCTGGTGGTCGGACGAAGCCGGGTCACGACCGCGCCCGGTTTGTGGACGCGGGGCAGCATGCGGGCCATGGCGTGGCCCTGGGGGATGAGAGCGATGAGGGAAAGAGCGACGGCGGCGACGACCCGCAAGGAAGATCACTCCCCATGCCTAGTCTCACCGCCCGCCGAAAACGGCACGCGGGAAGCGTTTAAGCGAGGGGGGGGAGGGCAAAGATGGCCATCGAGGTGACATCATCCAATGGATCGCCTGCGCCGCATCGGTCGCATGATCAAGGGGTGGGGCGAGACGTTCGTCAGCTCGCCGAACCTCCTCATCGGCAGCGGCTTCCTCGTGGCGGCGGCGGTGCTGGCCGTCGTCATGCGCCCCTACCTCCAGCCCGCGCCGGCGCATCACACGAGCGTCCCCTCCGAGTCGCCTATGAACGAGATGGACAGGGTGGTCCGACCCAAGGGGCCACCCGTCGCCGCACCGCCGACGGGGGAGCCGACGACGCCCGCCGCGCCGGCGAGCCCCGCGATCACCACGCCGACCTCGGGGATGATGCCGCTTCAGGGCAAGGAGATCGTGGGCTACGGGTTCGTCTTCGAGAAGGCGCTCGACGAGTGGGACTTCCACTCCGCCTGGGACATCGCCGGTAGTATCGGCGAGGTCGTCGACGCCGCCTTCACAGGGGTCATTGTCTCCGAGGGCACCGATCCCGGCCTCGGGTACGAGGTGGTGGTGAGATCGGGATCACTTAGCGCCACCTATGCGGGCCTCTCCCCGACGAACCTTCCGGTCGGGACGGTGGTGAAGGAGGGCGAGGCGATCGCCGGCATCGGCGAACCGGGGCCGCTCGAGGCCACCGAGGGGCCGCACCTCCATTTCGCCATCACCAGGGACGGCCAGAGTGTCGATCCGTCGACCCTGATCAAGCAGTAGCGCGTTTCCCCTTCAGACGTCCGGGCCCGCTGGGCCCGGACATTTCGCGCCTTCGGGGGCATAGGATTTGCCGACCGAGCGCCTGGAGGGGGGCCCTGGGCATTGAGGGACCACATCTGGAAAAGGGTTGTCGAGATCGGCGAGCACATTCTCGAAACGAAGGAGACCGTGCGCGACACCGCAAGGGTGTTCGGCGTGTCGAAGTCGACGGTCCACAAGGACGTCACGGAGCGGCTGCCCAAGGTGAACCCCCAGCTGGCCGAGCGGGTGAGGCGGGTGCTCGAGCTCAACAAGGCGGAGCGCCACCTCCGGGGCGGCGAGGCGACACGCAAGAAATTTCTCCAGAAAAGCCTTTAGAAGGACAATACCGGCGAATTGTGGAAATCGGACGAGCCCCTAAGGGAAGGGTGGGACCTCGTGGAGATTGCCATCGATCTGGGGACGGCCAATTGCCTGGTCTGTGTGCGCGGCAAGGGCATCGTTTTGAGGGAGCCGTCCGTCGTGGCGATCAACCGTGACACGAACCAGATCCTGGCCATCGGCCAGGAGGCCAAGCGCATGGTCGGCAAGACCCCTGCCGACATCATCGCCACACGTCCTCTTCGCGACGGCGTGATCGCCGATTACGACGTCACCCAGGCCATGCTCCATCATTTCATCACCCGGGTCTCCGGACGTGCGCGGTTCATGAAGCCGCGCGTCATGATCTGCATTCCCACGGGAGCGACCGGCGCCGAGAGGCGTGCGGTGATCGAGGCGGCCAAGGAGGCCGGGGCGGGCCAGGTCGAGCTGATCGATGAAGCGATGGCGGCGGCGATCGGCCTCGGGCTCGAGATCGAGAAGCCGGGTGGGCACATGGTCGTCGACATCGGCGGCGGCACGAGCGATATCGCCATCCTCTCGCTCGGGGGGATCGCCGGATCCTCCTCCGTGAGGTCGGCTGGAGACCGCATGGACGCCGCCATCCAGAACGAGGTGCGCCGGCTCTACGGGCTCGCCATCGGCGAGCGGACGGCGGAGGAGATCAAGATGACGGTGGGTTCGGTCCACCCGAAGGGACGTCCCGGCGAGTACGACCTTAGGGGCCGTGACGTCGTCACGGGACTCCCCCGCAACTACCCCATCCACGCCCACGAGATCCAGGGCGCCTTGAACGAGCCCACCCAGCTCATCATGGACGCCATCCGCTCCGCCCTCGAGACGACGCCCGCTGAACTCGTCGGCGACGTCGCCGAGCGGGGCATCTGGTTCACGGGCGGCGGGTCCCTGCTGCACGGCCTGCTCGAACTGGCGGCGGATGAGATGGGTGTTCCCACGCACCTCGCCGAGGACCCGCTGACCACTGTGGCCATCGGCACGCAAAGAGCTCTTGAGACCCACTTCGAAGGCGGACACATCATGCCGATGAAGAAGGTCCTCTAGGAAAAGCGGAAGACGATCGGGGAGCGAGGACCGTTGAACGTGACCGACATCCTGCCTCACCGTCCGCCATTTCTCATGGTGGACAAGATCCTTGAGGTCGAGCCCGGGCGAAGCGCCCGGGCCGTGAAATGCGTGAGCGCGAATGAGCCTTACCTGGCCGGGCATTTCCCGGGCTTCCCGGTGATGCCCGGCGTGCTCCTGGTCGAAGCCATCGCTCAGACGGCGGCACTGGCCGCGAGCGGTCTTGGGGGCGACACGATCGGGGTGCTGGCCGGCATCGATGAGGCCCGCTTCCGAAGGGTCGTGCGCCCCGGAGACGTCCTCGAGATCACGAGCGAGATCCTCTCCATGAAGAAGAGCATCGGCAAGGCGCACGGGCGGGCCGAGATGGATGGCGCCGTCGTGGCCGAGGCGACGGTGCTCTTTGCCATCCGTTCGAAGGACGATCTGGGCGGCTGACGCCTCTGGGGCTCAAAGGGGCGAGCCCCGGAATGACGGCTGACCCTGCGGGCGCACCCTCCCGGGTCTCGGCCTGAGCCCCATCGTGCGGATCTGGAGGGTAGCCTGCCTTCATCGCCATGTCCCCGGACCCTGGACCACGACGCCGCGCACCCGCGGAGGACAGGCCACCACGGCTAGCGTGCGTGCCACCGCGAAGACCCGGACGGCCCGTCGCGGGCGTGCCATCCTGAAGATCGGCGGGCATCTGGCGAGTCTTCGTCGGGGGGGGGGGCGAAGGGAGCGGACTGTCCCTACCCGAACCACATGTCAGAGAGGTTGCGGGCGAAGGGATGGATGGTGGTGACGGACGAGCGCAGGCTGGAGAGCGCCACGAAGGGGCATGCGGCCAAGGGCCGATGGGTCTCCCGCTCCCGAAACCAGAACCTCCTGATCCAGGCGATGGGTGATACGCTCACGGTCCGTCAGGAGCCGCCCCGCGAGGGCACGGTCGTCAGGGACACGTCTGGTGGGGTGCAAAGGGAGTGGGCCGTCCCCGGCTGGCACGATGACTGGCTGCAGGCCGTGACCCCGCTTGAGGAGTACCACTGGCTGGGCGACATCCCGGCGGCCGGGGTCAGCCTCAAGGACAAGCTCGACCGGGTGCGCGAGGTCAAGGAGTTTCTCACCGGCCGGGATCCCCGGATAGCCCAGGTCATCGTCATCTACATGGAGCGCATCGAGGAACGGCACATCACCTCCGACGCCTTCGACCGCCGAAGCGAGGTGGGCCGACTGCAGTTCGGCGCCGTCGTGGTCGCCACGGACGGCACCCGCACGGTGGAGCAGTTCGAGGCGGATGGGCGTGTCGGCGGATTCGAGATCGCCCACATCGCGGACGAGCGCCTCGACCGCATGACCGAGAAGGCGGTGCGCCTGCTCGACGCCCAGGCGGTCGAGCCGGGCGAGCACCTCATCGTGGCGGCACCCTCGGTGACCGGCGTGCTGGCCCACGAGGCCTTCGGCCACGGCGTGGAGATGGACCTGTTCCTGTCGGAACGGGCGCTCGCCGCGAAGAAGATGGGGGAGCGGGTCGGCAGCCCCTTTGCCACCATTGTCGACGATCCCAGGCGCAAGGACGGCTTCGGCGGCTATCCCTTCGATGACGACGGGAACCTCGCTGAGATGCACGTCATCCTCGACCACGGCGTCCTGGTGGGCGGACTGGCCGACGCCGACGTCCAGGCGGCGATCGGGGCGTCTCCCGGCAATGGGCGCCGGCAGGATTACAGCCGCAAGGTCTACCCGCGCATGTCGAACACCTTCTTCGAACCCGGGAACGCCACGCCGGAGGAGCTCATCGCCGGGGTGGAACGCGGGGTCTACCTCCCGCAGTTCGAATCGGGGATGGAGGACCCGAAGAGCTGGGGACTCCAGCTGACCGTCCACCACGGGGAGGAGATCCAAGACGGCCGCCTCACCGGGCGGCTTTACCGGACCATGGCCATGACGGGCTATGTGCCCGATGTTCTCCAGAGCATCGACGGCGCCTCGTCGGAGCTCAATTTCTCACCAGGCATGTGCGGAAAGGGATGGAAGGAATGGGCGACCAACGGAACGGGTGGGCCCCACCTGCGCTTTCGCGCTCGGCTCGGCTGATCGACTCCCTCGGGCACCCGCTTTCGAGCGCCGCCGAGTGGGTTTTGCGCTCCTCGGCCTCCGCAGAGAGCCAGGTCTACTGGCGTCGCGGCCAGCGTCACGCCGAGCGAGAGGCTTCCCTCGCCACGAATGCCCTCACCGTCTTCGTCGACGAGGGTGACCGGCGGGGCAGCGCCGTCGCTTACCTCGGCGACGGGGGGCCAAAGGACGAGAGGCGGATCGCCGACGCGGAACTGGCGGCAGGCCTCGTCCTGAACCCCGGCTACCGGCTGCCGACGGGTCTCGCCACCTATCCCTCCGTCGACCTGGGCGACGAGCCGCCGGATGCCAAGACTCTGCAAGCCTTCGGCGAGAAGGTCCAGGCGGATCTCGGCAGGCTTGGCGTCACCGCCTCCCACCTCGAGCTCTTCTCCCGCCGAGACGAGGAAGTGCTTATGGCCTCGAACGGCCGCCAGCACACCTGGGCGGGTGTCGCCCTCGAAACCGACCTCGTGGTGGCCGGGGGACCGGACGGGGCCTTTGAGCAGCGCCTTTTCCGAAGGAGTCGAAGGCTTCTCGACCTTTTGCCCGAGCCTGCGCTCGAGCGGATGGCCGAGGCCGTGAAGGACCGCTCTGCGGCCGTCCGGCCACCGAGCGGCCGCCTTCCCGTGGTGCTGCCGGCGGAGGAGCTCGCCACGCTCCTCGACGCCCTGCGTTTTCGGGTATCGGCTGAAGCCGTCTACAACAAGATTTTCCCGCAGGGAATCGGCGAGCGTCTGGTGGAGGCGAAGGGCGATCTCCTGACACTTGGGGCCGATCCCCTGCGCCCCCTGGCCTACTCCTCAGGGCCGACCGACGAGTCCACCGTGCCAGGCCAGCGGGTGTCGTTGATCGAAGACGGGGTCATCAAGGGCCTCATCGCCGACCCGCAGTACGCTGCCTATCTCGGCATCGAGCCCACCGGGCCGGTCGGCACGCTCGAGTGGTCGCCCGGGAGCGTTTCCGGGGAAAGCCTCCTCACAGGCGGGCGGGTGCTTGAGGTGCGGGGCTTCTCCGCCAGCATGCCAAACGCCCTGACCGGCGACTTTGCGGCCGAGATCAAGTTCGGTTACCTGCACGAGGGGGGCCGGCGCAGGCCGATCGCCCAAGGCAGCGTCTCCGGCAACCTCGTCGAACTTCTCGCCGACTGCCGGCTTTCGTCGGAGACGGAAGAGCACCCCGGTTACTTCGGACCGGCCATGGTCCGTTTCGAGAACGTCCAGGTGGCGGGAGACTGATGCGGCGCGGGGCACCGGCCGGACAATGGGGGCGGGGGCCACATGGGGTGGGGATGCCCGGCGTCGAAGCGCTCAGAGCCGACGTGTCCTTGACACGTCCTTGAGGCGCCCGGTAATCTCGTGGAGGTCTCGCCTCGACAATCGAGAGCTCTTATCGCGAGTGGCTGAGGGACTGGCCCGATGACGCCCGGCAACCGGCCACAGGGCACGGTGCCAAGCCCGGCGGGAAACCGCAGGATGAGAGAGGTGCGGAGCCAGTCTCCCCCGCGGGAGGCTTCTTGCTTTTTTGGAGGCGGGGCATGGAGACCTGGCGTGCGGACCAAGGGGCGCGAAAGAGCATCGACCGGTTCGGAGCGCGGGATTTTTCCTCGCCAACCATGGGCGGCGGGCCGGGCGCCGATCTTCAGGTTTCCCACGCCGCACCTGGCGTCGCAGGGTGCGTCGGAGAGCACCCGGCAGCGGGTGACCAGCTCCTCGTCGTCGTGAAGGGACGCGCCCATGGCGACCAAGGGCGGTAAAACTTGCCCGGGCGTGGCCGCCTTGTGGAAGTCGGGGGAGGCGCACTCCGTGACGAGCGAACAGGAGCTTTCCACCATCATCATTGAGGCCTGCGACATCACGCCTGCCTGATCCCCTTGATCCGACATGACAGACGGGAGGCTCAGCAGTTGAAGGACGTCTTCACGTCCGAGTCGGTGACCGAGGGACACCCGGACAAGGTTGCTGACCAGATTTCCGACGGCATCCTGGATGCCATCCTGGCCAAGGACCGAGAGGCTCGCGTCGCCGTCGAGACCCTGGTGACGACGGGGCTCGTTCTTGTCGCCGGCGAGGTGACAACGGAGGCCTTCGCCGACGTGCCACGCGAGGTGCGCGATATCCTGCGGGAGATCGGCTACACGCGGGCCAAGTTCGGCTTCGACGCCGATACCTGTGCCGTCGTGACCTCGATCCACGAGCAGTCGCCGGACATCGCCGGTGGCGTCGGCATGCCTCTCGAGAGGCGTCAGGGCTTCGCGGGCGATTCCCTGGGCGCCGGGGACCAGGGCATGGTCTTCGGTTACGCGACGAATGAGACGGACGCCTTCATGCCGCTTCCGATCACCCTTGCCCAGAACCTTGCCCGGCGCCTCGCCGAGGTGAGGAAGAGCGGTCTGGCACCGCTCCTGTGGCCGGATGGCAAGACGCAGGTAACCATCGATTACGAGAACGGCCGTGCGACCGGCGTCAACACGATCGTGGTCTCCACCCAGCACAGTCCTGAAGCCACGCAGGAGATGCTGGAGGAGACGGTGCGTGACCTCGTCATCAAGCATGTCATCCCCTCGGACCTCCTGACGGCCTCGACCCGGATCCTCGTGAATCCGTCCGGGCGGTTCGTCGTAGGCGGCCCCACCGGTGATACGGGGCTCACGGGGCGGAAGGTCATGGTCGACACCTATGGATCCTTTGCCCGCCACGGCGGCGGCGCCTTCTCCGGCAAGGACCCGACGAAGGTGGACCGCTCGGCCGGGTATGCTGCTCGGTGGGCCGCCAAGAACGTGGTCGCCGCCGGGCTCGCTGGCCGCTGCGAGATCCAGGTGGTCTACGCCATCGGCATGGCCCAGCCCGTGTCCCTCAGGGTGGAGACGTTCGGCACCGGGACCGCCTCCGACGAGGACCTGGGAACCGCCGTGCGTCGCGTGTTCGATTTCCGCCCGGCTGCCATCATCGAGGCCCTCGACCTCCGGCGGCCGATCTACCGGGCGACGGCAGCATACGGGCATTTCGGGCGCACGGACGTCGAGTTCCCCTGGGAGCGGGTCGACCGCACCGAGATGCTGCTTGAGGCGGTGCACGCCAGGACCTGACGCACCATACGATGCCACCCCGGAAGGGGGCATCGCCTGTGATATGGGTCGCCCTGGCCCTGGCGGCGGCCGTCCTGATCCTCATATGGCCCCAACCCAGATCCACGGTGCCGCTCGTCGTGATCTGCGAAGACGGCAGCGGCCTGGAAGGGGTCGTGAGGCACGCCGCAGCCTCCGGCCGCAGCGTCTATGTGCGTGCCCAGCACCTGAGTGACGAGTCAGCCGCCATCCTGGCCCTTCTTGAGACCGACCTCACCTCCGTCAGGCGACTCGAGGGCGAGGTGGAGGACGTCCTCGATCAGTCGCTGGCACCGGTCGCGGAGGTCACCCGTGTAGGCCCCGGCACCGATGTGGCGGCCATCATCAGGGCTCTTCGCTGACGGGCACCCCATCGCAAATTTCCAGAAGGGAGAGGGCCCACCACCCGGCGAAGGATGATCGGGGGTGACCCTCATGGAATGCACGGTTCACGGTCGGGATATCGCGGTCACGGACGCCCTGAGGGACCATGCGGAGAAGAAGCTGCAACGCCTGACACGCTTCGTGCGCGGTATTGTGGCAGCGGATGTCGTTTTGTCCGTCCAACGCGGGGAGCACATCTGCGAGGTCACGGTGCCGCTGCCGGGAGCCATCCTGCGCGCCGAGGCCAGGACCCGCGACATGTATGGTTCGATCGACGAGGTTGCCGAGAGGTTGCGCCGCCAGATCCAGCATTATCGCAAGCGCTTTGCCAAGGGCGGGAAGGGAGTTGTCGAAGAAAGGGAGAATCGGGAATCTGGGTCGGAGGAGATCGTCCGGCAAAAGCGGATACCGCTTAAGCCAATGCTGCCCGACGAAGCCGTCATGCAACTGAACCTCGTCGGTCACGACTTCTTCGTCTTCCTGAACGGGGAGACATCGCAGGTCAACGTGATCTACAGGCGCCTTGACGGGAAGTACGGGTTGCTCGAGCCGGACGTGTAAACGAAAGGGGGCCCAGCTTGGGTATCCCACGGGAAGCCATATCTGCACTCATCGCGGCTCAGACTCGTGTGAACGAGAGCGAGGATCTGCCCCAGAAACTGACGGCAATAGCCGAGGGCATCGTGGACTGCCACATCTTCCGGCGGGCTCTCGTGACCGTTTACTCCGACACGCCCCTGGGCTCCCTGCGAGGGGCCTGCGGCATCTCCGACGAGGATCTCGCCTGGGTGGCCGAGCACGCGCACGACGCCCAGTATTACCGCTCCCTCTCGTCCAAGGGCGAACCGCTCGCCAAGGACGTGTACTTCATCTCGCACCATATCCTCGCCCAGGACGACCTGTCCCAGTTCCTGCAGTCCAGAATGAAGGAGAACGAGTTTACAGACTGGCACCCGGACGACATGTTCCTGGCGCTCTTGCACACGTCCACGGCGGGACATATCGGCAATGTGAGCTGCGACGACCCGGTCTCCGGGAAGGTGCCGCGCGGCGACGAGGTCCAGGTGCTGGGCCTTTTCGTCAACGAAGTGGCCAACATCCTGGAGACCGAGGTGGCGAAGCGGACAGACGGATTCACGGGGCTCGCCAATGAGGTTTGGATGGCAGAGGCGCTCGAGCGGGAGCAGAGGTCCGGAAGGCCCTTCTCGCTTCTCTACGGCACGCTCCAGGATGGGGACGTGGTGAACGAGCGCCTTGGACGAGCCTACCGCGACCGCCTGATCAAGGCGACAGCCCGCATCTTCAAGCGTGTGACCCCGAGAAATGCTTGGTGCGCCCGTGTGAACGGCTCCGAATTCGTGATGGTCATGCGGGGCGAAGATCCTGGGAGGCTCGAGCAGATCCGGGAGTACGTCATGAAGTCGCTCGACACTTGGAACGAGGCGGAGCGGGCGGGTGTTCTCTCCGAACTCGGACTGTCGCCGGTCTTCCTGAACGATCCGGGCTCGCTCATGCGGATGCGGATCGGTACGGCGACCCGGCGTGAGGACGAGGGGGCCTATGAAACCCTGATGCGCGCCGAAAAGGTGGCCCGGAAAGGATAATCGGTTGACAGAAGATCTTTTCTGATCGTGAAGGAAATTGTTGGCGAGGCGGAGAACCTTACGAGCCCCTCTTCATTTCCGGCAGCCTCCGGGAACGAACCAGCGAACACACAGCGAAGCCCCTGTTACGTCCTCCGGGCGTAACGCGTTCCAGACAGGGGTGCTCACAGTTGGCGAAGCTCGTTTCGCGGATCATCGAAGTCCTTACCGGACACGGCGTTCTTCAGGTCGGCGAGTAAGTTCTCTGGGGCTGTCGGAATCTCATTGTGAACGGAGATGAGGTCATGACTCAGCGAAAGATATCGCCCACAGTGTGGATTTTTTCGCTGGCGCCAGTGGCCGTCGCCGTCGTGGTCATTGCACGGTGGGGCTTGGTATCTGTTATTCCCCCGCTGACACTCATGGCGTTCTTTTTAACGCTGAACGTTGCCTCAGAGGCCTTTCACATTCCGATGCCTTCGATGCTGAACGCCGGAAACACGATTTCTGTGACAAGCGCACTCATCATTGCGGATTTTCTGTTTTTCCCGCCGTTTGTTGCAGCCGGTCTGGCATGCATAGGCACCATTCGGATGCGCGACATCACTGGGAAGACGAAACTGCGAGCCTTGCTTTTCAATAGGGCGAACATCTTTTTGTCTGCGCTTGCAGGTGCTGAATTATTTCACTTGGTGGGCGGATCCTCACCATCCACCGGTTCGTTGCTCGCTGGCGATATCGTGCCGATTTTCGTCGGCGGTCTAGCGTTTACGGCGCTTAATGTAGCTTGGATTGCCATCTATATGAGCCTTCTCTACCAAAAGTCCCTCCGCACCGTGTGGCGGACGGGAATCAGTTTCGCCTGGGCCAACTACCTCACGAATCCTCTCCTGGCCCTGCTCGTGGCAGCGTCGTTCTTGGTCCTTTCATACTGGGGACCCATCGTCTTCTTCGTCCCGCTGCTGTTCTCTCGATGGACGATGGCCCGCTTCGTGCAGCTGCGTGAGGCGTACCTCGATGTCGTGAGTACCCTCACGAGTGCCCTGGAGGCGAAGGACCCTTACACCGCCGGCCATTCGGTGCGGGTCTCCGAATACGCAACCCAGCTCGGCGAGTACATGCATCTGTCGGACCAGGAGCTCGACACCCTGTATTTCTCAAGCGTCCTGCACGACATCGGGAAGATCGCCATTCCTGACGACATCCTGAAGAAGACAGGCGTCTTCGTCACGACAGAGTACATGGTCATGCAGCAGCACTCGGTCATCGGAGAGCACATCGTGCGCCACCTGCGATTCCTCGGCAAGGGTATCCAGTGGATGGGGCAGCACCATGAGCGCTGGGACGGCAGGGGCTTCCCCCACCGCGTGTCCGGACGCCGGATCCCGATCGGGGCGAGACTGATCTCGGTCGTGGACACGTTCGACGCCATGACGTCGGACAGGCCATACCGCAAGGGCCTGCCCGAAAAGGATGCCTACAACGAGCTCGCCAGGGTCGCCGGCAGCCAGTTTGATCCGTCGATTGTCCAGGCGTTCCTGAAGATGCGCAAGTCGGAACTCGACCCGGAGACCTGGGCCCGCCTGGAAGCCGCAGCGACGGTCGAGCAGTGACCTGACGGACGGGTGGCGGCCTCTCAGGTTGCCGGTCTCGCCGGGACGATGCTAGACTGAGTAAGCCAGTCTTGGGGCTGGCTTCTTTCGCATGTGCGAGGTGCACCACGTGATCAAGGCTCTGAACACGCTCCTCGTCGGGGACGTGAGCGCCAAGGAAATCAGGCGCCTGCGCGGCACCCTCGATGCCATCAACGCGCTGGGCCCGGAGATGGAGCGACTCTCCGAGGCGGAGATCCGGCAGATGAGCGCCTCGCTTCGTGAGCGCGCCATGAACGGCGAGGCCCTCGACGACCTTCTCATCGAGGCGTTCGCCCTGACCAGGGAGGTGGCGGGCCGCACCGTCGGGCTGCGGCCGTTCGACGTCCAGGTGCTGGGCGGCATCGTGCTTCACGACGGCAAGATCGCCGAGATGAAGACCGGTGAGGGCAAGACGCTCGTCGAGACCATGCCGGCGTACCTTAACGCCCTCTCCGGGAAGGGCGTCCACATCGTCACCGTCAACGACTACCTGGCTGGTCGTGACCGCACCTGGATGCTCCCCGCCTATGAACTCCTCGGCGTCTCCGTCGGGCTCATCCTCCATGACCTGGAGACGAGCGCCCGGCGGGAAGCCTACGCTGCCGACATCACGTATGGGACCAACAACGAGCTCGGCTTCGACTATCTCCGGGACAACCTCGTGATCTCGGCCGCAGACATGGTCACGAGGGGCTATAACTACGTCATCGTCGACGAGGTCGACTCCATCCTCATCGACGAGGCGCGCACCCCGCTCATCATCTCCGGCATGGCCACCGAGGGAACGGACCTCTACTACAGGTTCGCCCAGATCGTCTCCCGCCTTGTCGAGGGCGTGGACTACACGAAGGACGAGAAGGCCCACACGGTGGCGCCCACCGAGGAGGGCGTCGCCAAGGTGGAGAGGGCCCTTGGCGTCGACAACCTTTACGCCGACGCCCGCACGGACCTCTCCCACTATCTGATGCAGGCGCTCAAGGCCCATGCCCTGATGAAGCTCGACAAGGACTACGTCGTGAAAGACGGCGAGGTCATCATCGTCGACGAATTCACCGGTCGGCTCATGTTCGGCCGGCGCTATTCCGACGGGTTGCATCAGGCGATCGAGGCGAAGGAAGGCGTGAAGATCGAGAGCGAGAACCAGACGCTCGCCACGATCACCTTCCAGAACTTCTTCCGCATGTATGCAAAGTTGTCCGGGATGACCGGTACGGCGGCCACCGAGGAAGAGGAGTTCCGCAAGATCTACGGGGTTCCGGTCGTGGTGATCCCGACGCACAAACCGATGATCCGTGAGGACATGCCGGACCTCGTCTACAAGACCGAGGAGGGTAAGTTCAGGGCCGTCGTCGAGGATATCGCGAACCGCCATGCCAAGGGCCAGCCGATCCTCGTCGGCACCATCTCGATCGAGAAGTCCGAACACCTCTCGAGGCTCCTCGACAAACGGGGCATACCGCACCACGTCCTGAACGCCAAACATCACGAGAAGGAAGCCGAGATCATCGCCGACGCCGGCCAGCGCGGTACGGTGACGATCGCCACCAACATGGCCGGGCGAGGCACCGACATCAAGCTCGGCGAAGGCGTCGCGGAGGTGGGGGGGCTCCACATTCTAGGCACCGAGCGCCATGAGAGCCGCCGCATCGACAACCAGCTGCGCGGCCGGTCTGGACGCCAGGGCGACCCCGGCTCCTCCCAGTTCTACGTGAGCCTGGAAGATGACCTCATGCGCATCTTCGGCGGCGAGAACCTGCAACAGATGATGGACAGGCTGGGCCTCGAGGACGACACCGCCATCCAGCATCCGCTCCTTTCCCGCAGCATCGAGCGGGCCCAGAAGCGGGTCGAGGCCAGGAACTTCGATATCAGGAAGCACCTCCTGGACTACGACGACGTGATGAACACGCAGCGGGAGATCCTGTACGCCGAGCGCCGCCAGCTCCTCGACCCGGAGCTCGACATGCGCGAGAAGATCACAAACATGATCGACGACGTGGTCACGCGCATCGTCGAGGCGTTCACCCCCTCGAGCGAGAGGCCCGAGGAATGGAACCTGAAGGGGCTTTTGGATTATGCCGAGGCCATCTTCCTCGAGCCCGGCACTGTGACGGCCGAGGAGATCGAGGAGCTGGACGGGGACGAGATCCTGGAACTCCTCCACGACAAGGCGTTCTCGGCCTATGAGGCCAAGGAGCAGGCCGTCGGCGGGGAGGTCCTCCACGGCGTCGAGCGCATCATCGCCCTGCGCGTGGTCGACGAAAAATGGATCGGCCACCTGCAGGACATGGACGACCTGCGCGAGGGCATCGGCCTCCGTGCCTACGGCCAGACCGACCCCGTAGCCGCATACAAGCGTGAAGCCTTCGACATGTTCCAGGAGATGTCGCTCGCCATTCAGGAGGACATCGTCCGCTTCGTCTTCAAGGTGCAGATCGTGACGCAGGCGGAACCGCAGCCCGAGGCTTCGCAGCCTCCCGCCACCATGCTGGCCACGCACGCCCAGGCGCCGACGCTCTCGGCAGGCCCGGCGCCCGCACCGGCGCCTCTGCCGACGGGAGGGTCGACGGGGCCCGTGCACGTCGAGAAAGTGGGACGCAACGATCCCTGCCCGTGCGGATCGGGGAAGAAGTACAAAAAGTGCCACGGCCTCCAGAAGGCTTGAGGCACGGGGGAGAATCACATGGCGCAACTGGATCTCGAAGACCGCCTGAAAGCGATACAGGCCCGCCTCCAACAGCTCAGGAGGTCTCTTTGACCCCGCTGCACGGCTGACGAGTGCCGAGGGCATCGAGCGCGGCCTTGAGGACCCGGACGTATGGACAGATGGGGCGAAGGCGCAGGCCATCGTCCGCCAGGTGCGCCGCCTGCGTGCCCCGGTGGAGGACCTCGAAAGCGCCGAGCGGCTCGCCGGCGACGTCGGGGCCCTTCTCGAACTTGCCGCCGAGACGGGGGACGCCGACACAGCTCAGGAGGGAGCGTCGGAACTTGACCGGCTCACCCACATCGTGGACGGGCTTGAGATCTCCCATCTCCTCGGCGGCCCTTATGATGCTCACGGTGCCATCCTGTCGCTGCACGCTGGTGCGGGCGGCACTGAGGCGATGGACTGGGCCGAGATGCTCTACAGGATGTACACCCGCTTTTGCGAGCGGGAGGGATGGAAGGTTGAGGTGCTCGACATCCTCCCGGGCGAGGAGGCAGGCCTGAAGAACGTCACATTCCAGGTCTCGGGGCCGAATGCCTATGGCTTCCTCAAGGCCGAGAAGGGCGTGCACCGCCTCGTGCGCATCTCCCCGTTCGACGCCAGCGGCCGCCGGCACACCTCATTCGCCTCCCTTGACGTCCTTCCCGTCCTCGAAGACGAGGGTGAGGTTGAGATCGACCCGGAGGATCTCAAGATCGACACGTTCAGGTCAGGCGGCGCCGGCGGCCAGCATGTGAACAAGACCGAGTCGGCGGTGAGGATCACCCACCTGCCCACCGGCATCGTCGTCTCCTGCCAGAACGAGCGCTCCCAGCACTCCAACCGTGCGACGGCCATGAGGATCCTCACCGCCAGGCTGCTCGAACGCAAGGCAGAGGAGCTGGAAAAGCGCATCGGAGAGCTCAGGGGCGACCAGGGCGAGATTGCCTGGGGCAACCAGATCCGTTCCTATGTGTTCCAGCCCTACACCATGGTCAAGGACCACCGTACCGACCATGAGACCGGCGATGTCGGGGCGGTCATGGACGGCGCCCTCGGCCCCTTCATCCGCGCCTTCCTTGAGAGCGAGGCTACGCGGCGCGTCGAAGGGGAAGTCCAGCGGGCAAGCGGACGCCCTGACTAGCGCTTTTCGCTCATGAGAAGACAGGAAGGCTCGGGGAAGGGTGGTGGGGGCAAAGGTCTGCGGCCGATGATCGGAGCGGAGGTCGCCCGAGGCGACGGTGGTGTGTGCCGGAGAGCGACGAAAACACCACGACGCGGCGGGAGAACATACGTCAAGCCTCGCACGGACCTCGACGGGTGCCAACGCAGGTGGCATGAAGAGGCCAACCTATCCCCGGCTTAGGCCTCCTGACCCAAGCCTCCCATCTCTCCAAAAAACGGGAGACTCCTCGAACTTAGTCGGGGAGTTGCCCGGTCACCCCGTAGTAGGCAAGCACCAGACGGTCGATCTTGTGGCTGACGGCGACCACAGCCGGGTCGTTGATGGTGCATCCCGATTCCAGCAGGTTTTCGAGCTCATGGCGGAGGGCCTGTATCTCAAGGATCAGTGGGCTCGATGACCGCTTCGCGTCCACACGTGCACCTCTACGTGACCCCGGTTCGACGGGTCTAGACAGATTCCTCCATGGGATAATATGGAATATCAAGAGAGGCTGGCCGGTCGGGCGACGCTTGGTTGCGGCACGAAACCAAGCGCCGCTATACTTTTAATGGTGAACCTATGCCGGTCGTCCTCCTCCATGGCTATTTCGGCTTCGACAATGCTGGAGATGAGGCCATCCTCGCCGGATCGCTCGGGCTTCTCCGTTCGCAGGCGGCCGACTGGCGGCCTGTGGTGGCGTCTGGCAATCCGATACGCACGGAGGCCGTCCACAATGTCGAGGCCGTCGCGCGCTCGCGGCTGCCCTCCGTGCTGAAAGGCCTCAAGAGAGATGACAGATTCCTGCTCGCTGGTGGCGGGCTCCTGCAGGACGCCACATCGCTGCGCTCGCTCCTCGCCTATCTGGAGCCGATGCGCCGGGCGGGCCGCAACCGTGCTGCCATTTGGGCCGTCGGCGTCGGCCCGCTGTCGCCAACAGGGCGTGCCATGGTGCGGGCCTTCGGGGCTCCCGCCCGCTCCGTGTTGCGTGATGAAGCCTCTCTGACCACCCTGGTGGAGTTCGGCTATCCGCGAGACTCGCTCGCCTTGGGGGCCGACGCCGCCTTCACGCTGCCACCTCATCCCAAGGCGGCCTCCCGTGGCGAGATCGGACTCGCCGTGCGGCCCGACCGGCGGATCGACGCTGTCGCCCTTGGACTCCAGACTGTTGCAGGGGCGGCGAAGGCCGGCTTCAGCGTTCGCCTCCTGCCCTTCCGGCCGGAGGAGGACGGCCCTGTGTGCGAGGAGATCGCCCGTCGTGCCGGTGGACAGGCCCGCCTCGCTGAACTGCCGCGGACTCCGGCAGAGATCCCGGAGGCTTTGAGCGACCTTGTCGCCATCGTGGCCGAGAGGCTCCATGCCCTCATCCTCGGATCCCTGGCGTCAGTGCCGGCCATCTGCATCGCCTACGATCCCAAGGTGGCTCTCCATGCGGCCATGCTGGGTGCACCCGTGGTGGCGCCGGACGAGATCCGGGACTTCGTGTCAGGTGAACGGTGGGGCGATGGGGAGGAAGCCCGCCGCCGGGCGGAAGTCCTTGGCAACCGGGCGATGGGTGCCTTCGAGGCGCTCTGGAGCGCCATCGCATGACGACTTTTGACGTCTCCGGCGTCACCATCAACGCCATCGACCGGACGGAGGCCGTGGCCGCCATCGCCAGCTGGCTCAAGGCTTCGGACGGTTCGAGGGCCATCTTCACGCCCAATCCCGAGATCCTCTGGCACGCCCAGAGGGACCCCCGCGTGAGGAGCGCTCTCAGGAAGGGATCACTTCTGATCCCGGACGGCGTGGGCGTCGTGATCGCAGGGCGGCTGCGAGGCATACCGAATGTGCGTCGGCTGACGGGCATCGACCTCGCCGAGGCCATCTGCCGCCAGCTCAAGCCAAAGACATACCTCCTCGGGGCCAGGGCCGGCGTTGCAGGGCGTGCGGCGGGCACGCTCAAGAGCTGGGGAGCACGGGTGGTCGGCTGCCACCACGGGTTCTTCTCCCCGGAGGAGGTGCCCGGGATCCTCGGCACCATCCGCGCTTCCCATGCCGAGCTCCTGCTCGTCGCTCTCGGCTCACCCCGACAGGAGGTGTTCATCGACGCGCACCTCGATGAACTTGGGGTCCCGGTGGTGATGGCGGTGGGCGGCAGCTTCGATGTGTGGGCAGGGGACAAGCGCCGGGCGCCCGTCGTCGTCCGCAGGCTCGGACTGGAATGGCTCTGGCGGACGGCGATGGAGCCCTCCCGCCTCTTCCGCCTGTGGCCGCTTGTCGTCTTCTTCTGGGGGATGGCCTTCGACCGGCAACGACGCCCGTGAACCCCGAATGCCCCCATTTGGTTGAATGTTCCACACTTTACCGTAATCGTCGGCAGGAAACGACTTCTTGGCGAGAGAAGAGTTGGGGCGACTTCTGACGAGGAAGGGTCGCCTTGCTTAGTTTTCGTTCTGTAACCAAGGTCTACCCGCCACAGACAGTCGCCCTCAACAACATCGACCTGGAAGTCGGCAAGGGCGAGTTTGTGTTCCTTGTGGGGCACAGCGGTGCCGGCAAGACCACCCTCCTGCGCATGGTCTACCGCGAAGAGGTGCCGAGTTCGGGCACCGTCTTCATGAACGGCTGGGAGGTCCCCAAACTCTCGAGAAGGCGCATTCCCTTCCTGCGTCGGCACATCGGCATGGTCTTCCAGGACTTTCGCCTGCTCCCGCAGCGCACCGTCTTCGACAACGTCGCCTTCGCCCTCAGGGTGACCGAAGAGGCGCATCGGGACCTTCGCCGACGCGTCATGGAGTCGCTCGAGATCGTGGGCATAGCCGACAACGCTTCCAAATTCCCCGAGCAGCTCTCTGCCGGTGAGCAACAGCGGGTGGGTATCGCACGGGCGATTGTGGGACATCCCCTTGTGCTCTTGGGGGACGAGCCCACGGGCAATCTCGATCCGGATACGGCCGCTGGGATCATGAACACGCTGATCGACGTCAACCGGCTCGGCACCACGGTCCTGATGGCGACCCACTCTGCACAGATCGTGAACGCCTTTCGCCAGCGCGTGGTGGAACTCGAGTCGGGGCGCCTCATCCGGGATGAGCTCGGCGGCACCTACGCCGCACGTTCCCTGGAGCAGACGCTGCGATGAAGTTCTCGAGCTGGCGCTTCTACTGGTCGGAGGCCGGTCAGAACATCGGCCGCAACATCCTGCTCTCCCTCGCCTCGGTTTCGTCGGCCACTGTCTCGCTTCTCATCTTCGGGCTCTTCGTCGCCGTCTCCCTGAATGTCAGCCAGATCACCCAGGTCATCGAGGGTCAGGTGGGGGTGCAGGCCTTCCTGCACACCACCGTCGCGTCCACCCAGATCCCCGCCCTCAAGAGCGAGATCGAGGCGTGGCCCGAAGTGAGCTCCGTCACCTTCGTCTCCAAGGCCCAGGCGCTCAAGAACCTCGAGCAGGACTTCGGGGCGCAGGGAAGCGCCTTCAAGCCGCTGTCATCGGACAACCCGCTGCTCGACAGCTTCTTCGTCAAGGCGAAGAACCCGCAGGACGTCTCCGCGGTCGCAGAGAGACTTCGCTCCTTGGCGGCCGTGAAGAACGTGACCTATCAGGCGCCGGTGGTGACGCGTCTCTTCACCCTCATCAACGACGCCCGCCTTGCCGCCCTCGGGGTTGGCATCCTTCTGGCGCTCGGCACCCTGCTCGTCATCCAGAACGCCATCCGGGTGGGGATCTTCGCCCGCCGGCGTGAAATCCAGATCATGCGCTACGTCGGAGCGACCGAGGGGTTCATCCGCTGGCCGTTCCTCTTGGAGGGCATGCTGCTCGGGGTGGGAGGCGGCGTGGTTTCTGCCGCCGTCCTGTTCCTCCTCTACCACATCTTCGCCGCGACCGTGCAGGCGAGCCTTCCCTTCATCCCGGCCGTGAACGAGACCGCCGCCGACCAGATCCTTCTGCCCGGTGTCATCGCCCTGGGCCTTGTGCTGGGCTTTTTCGGGAGCCAGTTTTCCATCCGGAGAGTGCGCGTCTAGTGCGCTGGCGGTCTGGCATCCTTCACCTCCTGCTTGTGACCACGCTTTCGGTGTCCCTCGTGGCAGCGGTCGGGCCGTCGGCTGCAAGCGCCTCGTCGCTCACAGAGGCCCAGCAGAAGCTGCAGGAGGAAGAGGCGCAACTCAAGGCCGACAAGGCCAAGCTTGCGGCCATCAGCAGCCAGTACTATCACACGCTGGCACAGCTCAACGTGGATCGGGACAACCTGCGGGTCACCCAGGACCAGATCGCCGTGCTCAACCAGAGGATCTCCAACACCAAGGCTGAGGAGAACCAGACTCAGGTGAAGCTGACCGCCACGCAGCAGCACCTGGCGGCGGACCACGCCACGCTGGCTTCGGCCCTCCAGGGGTTCCAGACAACAGGCACCGGGGGACTCCTCGCCGTCCTCTTCTCGGCGCAGAACTTCCAGGACTTCGTCTCGCGCATGGACCTCGTGGCCGAACTGTTCGACGCCGACCTCGGCGTCGTCCATCAGGTTTCGAATCAGGAGAAGGCCCTGGCGGCCCTGAAGTCGCAACTTCTCGCCCAGGAAGCCCAACTGAACGCTCTCGACAGCCAGAAGACCGCCCAGGCCGCCTCCCTGCAGCACGAGACCGCAGCCCTGCAGTCCGAAGCAGCGCAGCTCATCGCCGAGAAGTCGAGTGCGCAGGCCTCCGTCGGCCAGGACCAGGCGGACGCCCAGGCGACGCAGGACCTCATCGCCTCCCTCGAGTCCGCGGGCACCGGGCAGAGTATCGGCGACATCCACTTCATCTGGCCCGTGCACGGGCCGATCACGTCACCGTTCGGCATGCGCCTCGACCCGATCACCCACGAGTACGCCCTGCACGCCGGCATCGACATCGGTGTCCCGACGGGGACTCCCATCCAGGCAGCGGCGGCCGGGACCGTCATCCTCGCAGGGTGGGTCACCGGATATGGCTACACGGTCGTCCTCGACCACGGGGATGGCATCACCACGCTCTACGCCCACCAAAGCCGCATCCTCGTCCAAGACGGGGAGGCCGTCGCACAGGGGGAGGTCATCGGGCTCGCCGGCATGACCGGCTGGGCGACCGGCCCCCACGTGCATTTCGAGATCCGGATCGCGGCGAAACCGGTGAACCCCATCGGGTACCTCCCGCCTGGGGGCAACCAGGGATAGGCCTGCTTCCTTGCGGGATCCGTCCGATTGCTGGCGGATCTTTTGGAAATCACGCCAACAACCCGTCTAGGCAAGAGGAGTTGGGGGAAGCGTGGAGAAGTAAACCTGCACTCTACCTGATTTGGTAAGATCTGCGGGTTCGACGGGAGGACGGTCCCACGCGTCCTCCACCGCGGCTGGGGGGGTCACCGCTGCAACGACGTGGCTTGCGGCTGGTCGTTGTGTCGGAGAAGGACGGATCCGCACACGAGATACGGCTGCCCCAAGGCTTTCACGCCTTTGGGCTGGCGGCCGGCATCGGCGTAGCCGTCTTCCTCTCCGTCGCCCTCCTCCTCTTTGCGGGCTACACCAACACACAGCGGGCCGCCCTCATGCAGAGGGCGCGCATCGCCCAACTCGCGAGGCGGATCGATCACCAGAAGGCACTGGCCAGGACCTACGCCCATGCCCGGGAGGCGGCGAGCACTGTCGCAGCAGCCAGCGCCCCGCTCTCGAAGGCCGTTGCGGCGGCGGAGATGTCCGTCGGCGTCAAGAAGACCACGGCGATTCCCCAGGCCACGAACCTCACCGACCTTCTGACCGTCCTCGCCGACGTCGGCCAGGTCCTTCCGGTCACGACCGAGGATGCCTACACGCAGGCCAGATATCTCGGCCACAGCCAGGCCCCCTACCCCTTCATCTGGCCGATGTACGGGCCCCTGACATCACCGTTCGGGATGCGGGTCGATCCGGTCATCCACGTCTACCAACTGCACGCGGGCATCGACATCGGAGCCCAGATCGGACGCCCCATCTTCGCGGCTGCGCCGGGCTGCGTCGACTTCGTGGGGTGGCAGGTCGGGTACGGCAAGGTGATCTTCGTACGCGACCCCGGCGGGATCACCACCGTCTATGCCCATGACAGCCGCTTCTACGTGACGAGAGGCCAGTGCGTCGCCCAGGGTCAGCTGATCGCCGCGGCGGGCAACACCGGCTGGTCCACGGGACCGCACCTCCTCTTTGAGATCCGATGGGGGGGGAACTCGGGCACGCCCGTGAACCCGCTCGGGTGGCTGCCACCCCGCAATTACTACATCGCCACACCGCGGCTCACGGCCGTGGACGCCTCGGCCACCCAGGTGGCTGCCGAAACCCACAAGGTCCTCAGCATCTCCGGCTTGGTCCAGGCCCGCTAGGCGGGGGGGGGGGCAGACATGTTGGCAGACGTCGAGTCAGAGATGGAGAGCGTCGCGCGGAGTCTAGGACATCAGCCCGGCTATCGCCTCGTCGTGCTCGCCGATGACGGGAGCATCCAGGAGGTTCGCCTGCCTGCCGCCGTCCAGTGGCTTTCCTACGCCATCCCGGCCGCCCTTGCCCTCGCCCTGGCTGGACTCCTCTTCCTCTTCGGCGCCTACATGCATGTCCACAACGTGAGCCAGGCGCAGACGGCGAAGATTCACCATCTCACGACGACGGTGGTGCATGGCAAGAAGGTCATCGGGACCTACCGGGAGGGCCTCACTCTGACGACCACGGTCAGCAACGAGACCGCACAACTCATTTCGACCCTGAAATCCGCACAGTCCCATCTCGCCCATATCACGGGCAGGCAGACGCCAGGGGCCGAGGGGCTCTCCGGCATCCTCAAGGTTCTCGAAAAGATCCAGGGACTCTTGCCGACGGTAAACGCAGGCTCACACTAGGACGGTGGCCAGGACCGCAGGTTCGGGAGGGGAGACGGGCGTGGCCCTCGGCAAGCAGGACGACGGGACAGTTGAGCCCGGCGCACCATCCATCGAGGCGCAGGCGGCGCCCTCGAGCGAAGGGGTGACCACCCTGGGTGCCAACGTGCGCCTTGAGGGAGACCTCACGGGCGGTGGTACGGTGAGCATCGAGGGTCACTTCAAGGGCAGGATCATCCACGAGGGACAGCTCGTGATCGCAGAGAGCGCGCATGTCGAAGCCTCGGTGCGCGCACACGAACTCCTCATCTCCGGCCGGCTGGAGGGCGACGTCGTCACCAGCGGGCGACTCGAGCTCACGCCTAGCGCCCGCCTTTTCGGCAGCATCAGATCCCCGCGCGTGGCGATGTCCGGCGGGGCGAGCCTCGTGGGCGACTGTGCGGTGGCACCGGGGGACTCCGGCGGGACCCTTGGGCCGTCTGCCGGGGACTCAGACGAGGCAGGGGCCCCGGAGGAGACGCCGGCGGCGGGTTGATTTCGGCAGGACATGCTGGGGCCCGCCTTCAGGCGGGTCCCATGGGGTATCCTTAAGAACACATGTTTATCCCGTCGGCCGATATGGTACGGTCAGGGGGACGGCTCCGGGAGGCTTCTCGGTGGAACGATTTGACCTCAGGACCCACCTCACCCCGCAGGGGGACCAGCCGCGGGCCATTCGCCAACTCGTGGAGGGGTTTCAGGAGGGGCTCTCCTTCCAGACGCTCCTCGGTGTCACCGGGTCGGGCAAGACGTTCACGATGGCCTGCGTCGTCCAGGAGCTCCAGCGCCCGACACTTGTGCTGGCGCCGAACAAGACGCTCGCCGCCCAACTGTGCGGCGAGTTCAAGGAGTTTTTCCCCCAAAACGCCGTCGAGTACTTCGTGTCCTATTACGACTACTACCAGCCCGAGGCGTACGTCCCGTCGAGCGACACCTACATCGAGAAGGACTCCTCGATCAACGACGAGATCGACAAGCTGCGCCACTCCGCCACGATGGCGCTCTTCGAGCGGCGTGACGTGCTGATCGTCGCCTCGGTCAGCTGCATCTACGGGCTCGGTTCCCCGGAAGACTACCGCGACCTGTGCGTCTCGCTTCGGCGCGGAACGACGGTGCGGCGGGATACCGTCCTGCGCAAGCTCGTCGACAACCAGTACGCCCGCAACGACCAGAACCTGACCCGCGGCCACTTCCGGGTGCAGGGCGACGTCGTGGAGATCTACCCGGCGGCCTCCACCGACCGGGTCGTGCGTGTCGAGTTCTTCGGTGACGAGATTGAGCGCCTTTCCGAGATCGACTCCCTGACCGGAGAGGTCTATGGCGAGCGCGACCATGTGGCGATCTACCCGGCCTCGCACTACGTGACGGCGCCCGACAAGCTCCGCCGTGCCATCGCCTCCATCGAGGCGGAGCTCACCGAGCGGCTCGCCGCCCTCCGCCGGGAAGGGAAGCTGCTCGAGGCACAGCGGCTGGAGCAGCGCACCACCCACGACCTCGAGATGCTGCAGGAGGTGGGATACTGCTCGGGCATCGAGAACTACTCGCGCCACCTCACGGGAAGGGAACCCGGTGACCCGCCGTTCACGCTGCTCGACTTCTTCCCGGACGACTACCTCATGTTCATCGACGAGTCGCACATCGCCATCCCGCAGATCCGGGGGATGTACGAGGGCGACCGCAGCCGCAAGCAGACACTCGTGGACTACGGATTCCGCCTGCCCTCAGCCCTGGACAACCGGCCGCTCAAGTTCGCCGAGTTCCTTGAGCGCGTCAAGGACGTGACGGCGGTTTCGGCCACGCCCGCCGCCTGGGAGATGGGGCGGGCCGAGAGGGTTGTGGAGCAGATCGTGCGGCCCACCGGCCTCGTCGACCCGGAGGTCGAGGTCCAGCCTGTCACCGGGCAGATCGACCACCTCCTGGCGGAGGTGGATAGGCGGATCAGGGCTGGCGAACGGGTGCTGGTCACGACCCTCACCAAGAAGATGGCCGAGGACCTGACCGAGTTCATGCGCGAGGCGGGCATCAAGGTCCGCTACCTGCATTCCGACGTCGCCACGCTCGAACGCATGCAGATCATCCGGGAGCTTCGGATCGGGACCTTCGATGTGCTCGTCGGCATCAACCTTTTGCGCGAGGGTCTCGACCTGCCCGAGGTCTCCTTGGTTGCCATCCTCGATGCCGACAAGGAGGGGTACCTGCGCTCCGCCCAGTCCCTCATCCAGACGATGGGCCGTGCATCGAGGAACGTCCACGGCAAGGTCCTTCTCTACGCCGACCACGTCACGGACTCGATGAAGCAGGCGATGGACGAGACAAACCGGCGGCGCGAGCTGCAGATCGCCTTCAATGAGCGACACCACATCACACCGGTCACGATCACAAAGGCGGTGCGGGACGTGCTTGAAGCGACCCACCTCACCCAAGGCACCCGCTCCGAGGTTGACCTCGCCAAACTTTCGCGCAAGGAGAAACTGAAGCTCATCGACCGTATGCGCAAGGACATGCGAGACGCCGCCAAGCAGCTTGAGTTCGAGAAGGCGGCCCAGCTGCGCGACCTCATCGTCGAACTGGAGAACGCCCTTAGAGGAGACCCTGTGCGCGGGTGAAGGGCCCGAGACGACCGTCTGCTATAATGTTTCGCGCGATTTTCCACTGCATGGAGGGCCGGAGCAGGACGTGAAGGATGCCATCGTCATCCGCGGTGCCCGCCAGCACAACCTGAAGAACGTCGACGTGGACATACCCCGCGACAAACTGGTCGTGGTGACCGGCCTCTCCGGGAGCGGCAAGTCGTCGCTCGCCCTCGACACGATCTACGCAGAGGGCCAGCGGCGCTATGTGGAAAGCCTCTCGGCATACGCCCGCCAGTTCCTGGGCCGCATGGACAAGCCCGACGTCGATCTCATCGAGGGGCTCTCTCCCGCCATCTCCATCGACCAGAAGACGACCTCGAAGAACCCCCGCTCCACGGTCGGCACCGTCACCGAGATCCACGACTTCCTGCGCCTTCTCTACGCCCGTGTCGGCGAGCCGCACTGTCCCAACTGCCATCGCCCCATCTCACAGCAGACGGTCGACCAGATGGTGGACCAGGTGCTCTCGCTGCCAGCCGGGAGGCGGGTGCTGGTCCTGGCGCCGATGGTCCGGCGGCGAAAGGGCGAGCATGAGAAGGTGCTCCTTGAGCTCGAGAAGGCCGGCATGATTCGGGTACGGGTGGACGGCGAGGTCATGGAACTCGGCAGCGTGCCCGCCCTTGACAAGAAGAAGAATCACACGATCGAGGGCGTCGTCGACCGTATCGTCGTGGCGGACGATGTGAGGTCCCGGCTCGCCGACTCGCTGGAGACGTCCATCCGGCTTTCCGGCGGCCTCGCCACCGTCGCCGAGGTCGACGGGCCGGAGCACGTCTTCTCCCACGACTTCGCCTGTCCGGACTGCGGCATCAGCCTGGAGGAGCTCACCCCCCGGATGTTCTCCTTCAACAATCCCTACGGTGCCTGCCCCGAGTGCGACGGGCTCGGTTTCCACCTCGAGGTCGACGACACCCTCGTGGTGCCTGACCCCCGACGCTCGCTCCTTGAGGGGGCGATCGCCCCTTGGGCCAACTCCGAGTACTACACGGAGCTCCTCCTGCAGGCTGCAAGACACTTCGGCATCCCCACGGAGGTGCCGTGGAGCGAACTGCGGGAAGATGCGCGCCGGCTCCTCATCGACGGCACCGACCAGACCTTCCCGTTTTCCTTCGAGGGGGCCTTCGGACGTCGCCGGACCTCGTCGATGCGCTTTATCGGCGTCGCCCGCTATGTCGAGCGACGGCGGGAGGAGTCCGGATCGGACGAGGTCCGGGCCGACATGGAAGAGTACATGACCCCGCGCCCCTGCGATGCATGCCACGGCCAGCGGCTCCGGCCGGAGTCCCTGGCGGTCACGGTGGGCGGGATATCGATCGCCGAACTCTCGTGCCTGTCCATCCGAGAGGCCGCCTCGTTCGTCACCGGCCTCACCCTTGACGAGCGCCGGCAGCTCATCGCCCATGAGATCCTGAAGACCCTGCACGAACGGCTGGGGTTTCTCGTGAACGTCGGCCTCGACTACCTGACCCTCGACCGCGCCGCCGCCACGCTCTCAGGCGGCGAGGCCCAGCGCATCCGGTTGGCCACGCAGATCGGGTCGGGACTGGTCGGGGTCGTGTACGTGCTCGACGAGCCGTCGATCGGGCTGCATGCACGGGACAACCAGCGCCTGATCGATACCCTGAAGCGACTTCGTGACCAGGGAAACACCCTCATCGTCATCGAGCACGACGAGGAGACCATGCGCTCCGCCGACTGGCTGATCGACGTCGGTCCGGGGGCCGGGCTGCGCGGCGGGGAGATCGTGGCCCAGGGGACGCCAGAGGAGTTCATCGCCCATCCCACCTCCCTGACCGGACAGTACCTCGCCGGACGCCGGGAGGTGCCCGTACCCGTGAAGCGCCGAAAGCCGTCCGGACGCTGGCTCACCATCAAAGGGGCGCGGGCCAACAACCTGAAGGACATCGACGTCTCCTTCCCGCTGGGGCTGCTCATCGGCGTGACGGGCGTTTCGGGTTCCGGCAAGTCGACCCTCGTGAACGACATCCTCTACCGGTCCCTTGCGCTCGAGCTCAACCGGGTGCGGGTCCGTCCGGCCGACCACGACGGCGTCGTGGGGCTCGACCACCTCGAGAAGGTCGTGGACATCGACCAGAGTCCGATCGGACGCACCCCGCGCTCCAACCCCGCCACCTACACCGGGGTCTTCGACCTCGTGCGCGATGCGTTTGCCAACCTGCCCGAGGCGAAACTGCGCGGCTACAAGCCGGGCCGCTTCTCCTTCAACGTGCGCGGCGGGAGATGCGAGGCCTGCCGGGGGGACGGCATCATCAGGATCGAGATGCACTTTCTCCCCGACGTCTACGTGCCGTGCGAGGTCTGCAAGGGCAAGCGGTACAACCGGGAGACCCTCGAGGTGAAACTCCGGGGCAGGTCGATCGCCGACGTGCTCGACCTCACCGTGGAGGAGGCGGTGGAGTTCTTCCACCCCTACCCGCGCATCGCCAAGAAGCTGCGCACGATGGAGGAGGTCGGGCTCGGCTATGTGAAGCTCGGCCAGCCGGCCACAACCCTATCCGGCGGGGAGGCACAGCGCGTGAAGCTCGCCGCCGAACTCTCCCGGCAGGGGCTCTACGGCACCTTCTTCATCCTCGACGAGCCGACCACGGGGTTGCATATGGAGGATGTCGCCAACCTCCTCACCGTGTTGCAGAGGCTGGTCGACGAGGGGTCGACGGTCGTGGTGATCGAACACAACCTGGACGTGGTGAAGACCTGCGACTGGCTCATCGACCTCGGGCCGGAGGGCGGGGAGGCCGGCGGCTACGTCGTCGCCGCCGGGCCGCCCGAGGAGCTGGCCGAGCATGGTGCGTCCTATACCGGCGCCTATCTCAAGGGCCACCTCGGCGCCGGGACGGCCTCCGCCCGGGGGGCCTAGAAGACATGATCGAGCGGGCGGACCTCGACGCCCTGCCGACGCGACCTGGCGTCTACCTCTTTCGCGACCATGCCGGGACCGTCATCTATGTGGGGAAGGCGCGCTCGCTAAGGAGCCGCGTCCGCTCGTACTTCCAGTCTGCGCAGGGTCTCTCGGCGAAGACCCTGCGCCTTCGCCAGGTTGCCGAGCGGCTCGAGTTCATCACCACCGCCACCGAGGCCGAGGCCCTCCTGCTCGAGGAGAACCTCATCAAGGTCCACCGCCCGAAGTACAACGTGATCCTGCGTGACGACAAGCATTACCCCTACCTGAGGCTGGCGAAGGACGGCTTCGCACGCCTGGAGGTCGTGCGAAGCCGCAGGAAGGACGGTGCGCGCTACTTCGGACCATACCCCGGAGCCGGCGCCATGCATGAGACACTCCGCCTCATGGGCCGCATCTTCCCGCTGCGCACCTGTTCCGACCACAAATTCCGGACGGTCGGTCGACCGTGCCTCCTCTACCACATCAACCGCTGCCCCGGCCCCTGTGCAGGGCTCATCAGTCTGGAGGACTACCGGGCGATCGCCGACTCTGCGGGCGATTTTCTGGAGGGCAGGCACGACAAGGTGATACGCGAGCTTCAGGCCGGCATGAAGGAGGCGTCAGAGAGCCTCGCCTTCGAGCGGGCGGCGGAACTGCGCGATCGCCTGCGGGCCGTCGAAAAGGTCAGGGCCGAACAGGCCATCGTCCTCGCCCAGGATGTGAACGCCGATGCCCTGGCGCTGGCGCGCGACGGCGCTGTGGCGGTCGCCGATGCCTTCGTGGTGCGCGAGGGGAAGGTCCTCGGCAGGCGTCGCTATGTGTTTCGCATCACGCCCGAGGAGGAGGACGGCGCCGTCATGGCGGTGGCCATCCGGACCCACTTCGGGCGCGAGGACGAGGTGCCGCCCAGGGTGTGGGTGTCCACGCTGCCTGAGGACCTGGGCGACATCCGCTCCTCTCTCGAGAGGCGTCGCGGCCACCGGGTGACGCTCACCCGTCCGGAACGCGGGGACGGCCGTCGCCTCATCGACATCGTCCGCACGAACGCCGACGACGGGCTCATGCTGGAGCGGGACGAGAGCGTGGAGGCCCAGGGCGCCCTCGAAGCGCTGGCCGACGCCCTGTCTTTGCCCTCCCCGCCTCACCGAATCGAAGGCTACGACATCTCCAACACCCAGGGGACGCTCTCCGTGGCCTCCATGGTGGTGTTCGAGGGGGGCATGCCGGCGGGGGCCATGTACCGGCGCTTCAACATCAGAACAGTGGAGGGCGCCGATGACTTCGCCTCCCACCAGGAGGCGATCCGGCGTCGCTTCGGCCGCGCCGACGACAGCCGCGACACGTCCTTCTCAAGGACGCCGGACCTCCTGCTCATCGACGGCGGCAAGGGACAGGTCTCGTCGGTGGCAGAAGCCCTCGTCGCCATCGGTGTCGAAGTGCCCATGGTCGGTCTGGCCAAGCGCGAGGAGTGGCTCTACCTGCCGGGTTCCAGGGAGCCGGTGGTGCTCGCCAGGACGCATCCCGGTCTGCGCCTCCTGCAGCGGGTGCGGGACGAGGCGCACCGCTTCGCCAACGCCGCCCACGCCAGCCGACGCACAAAGTCCATGAGGAGGTCCCGTCTCGATGACGTACCGGGCCTCGGGCCGAAGCGGCGTCGGGCGCTCCTTCGCCACTTCGGTTCCGTCGCCGCCGTGCGCCGGGCCAGCCTCGAGGAGATTCGCTCGGTAGGGATACCGAAAGAGGTCGCACGGCATCTCCTCGACGAACTCGGTTCCGAATCCTCCTGAAAGCGGGGGCGGCGTCTCGATGCTCACCTTCGTCGCCCGGGCCCTGATCTCAGCGCTGGCCCTTCTCATCGTCGCCTGGCTCGGCATCGGCGTGTCGGTGTCGGGATTGTGGGCGGCGCTCCTGGGCGCAGTCATCCTGGCCGTGGCGAACGGCGTCCTGCGGCCGATCCTGCTCCTCCTCACGCTGCCGATCAATGTGCTCACGCTCGGGCTCTTCACCTTTGTCGTGAACGCCCTGATCTTCTGGCTCGTGCTGTCGGTGGTGCCGGGTCTCGGCGTGAGAGGGTTCTGGCCGGCGCTCCTGGGATCTGTGATGGTGGGGCTCCTCACCTGGATCGGCACGGCCCTGGCGGGAGTGTGACGATGGCACAGAGGGGATCTGACGCCCACCGCTTTGTCCTCATCACGGGCCTCTCGGGCGCAGGCAAGACGCAGGCGCTCAGGGCCTTCGAGGATATGGGCTATTTCGCCGTCGACAACATTCCCCCGGAGCTCATCCCGAAGCTCCTCGAACTGGTGCGTCAGGGCGGGTCCGAAAGGCGTGCGGCCCTCGTCGTCGACTGTCGCCAGGACGTCCTCTTCGGCGGCATCGCCGCCGCACTCGACCTTTTGAAGCGCCTCGGCGTCCCGTTCGAGGTGCTCTATCTGGAGTCCGACGAGGCTGCCCTCGTCAGGCGCTACAAGGAGACCCGCCGCGCCCACCCGCTGGCCCCCGGCGGTTCCGTCATCGAAGGGATCAGGCGGGAGGAGAAGGAGCTCTCGCCGATCAGGCGCGAGGCCACCTATGTGGTGGACACCACGGCCCTTTCGCCGCACCAGCTGAAGGACAGGCTGGGATCGCTCTTCGGCAGGGACCACGCCAGGGGTCCCCGCGTGACCCTCGAGAGCTTCGGCTTCAAGTTCGGCACCCCGCCTGACGCCGACGTGGTGCTCGACGTGCGGGGGCTCCCGAACCCTTACTACGACAATGACCTGGCGCCGCTTCCCGGCACCGACAGCCGCATCGTGGCCTATGTCCAGGGCTCGGAGGCGGCCCGAGGGCTTCTGGCCGACATGGAGCGCCTCCTCGCAGACTACCTCGCCCACCTTCCCGGCGAGGGCCGGGAGACCTTCGTCGTCGCCGTGGGCTGCACCGGAGGGCGACACCGTAGCGTGGCGGTGGTGGAGATCCTGGCGCAAAGGCTCCTCGGCCGTTTCCCTGACCTCAGGGTGGCGCACCGGGACCTGGGAAGGGAGGAGCCGCCATCCGCAACGTCGTGAGGTGGTTCGTTCCCGGACTGCACCTGAAGCGCTGGGCCGGTCTCCTCGCCGCCGGCTTCGTGGTCGCGCTGCTGGGACTTCTCGGCATTGTGGGGCCCCGCATGGGGCAGGACGTCTACCTGCGTTACGCCCCCGTCGCCATCGGGCTCGTCGCCCTGGGCGGGGTCATGGTCGTCTACGGCGTGCGCGGTCTCATCCGCGCCTTCCTTTCCGCCTTCCTGCCCCAGGCTCCGGGAGAGATCGCGGAAACCTATGTCAGGAACCGCTCGCTCCTGCGCGGGCCGCGCATCGTGGTGCTGGGCGGCGGTACGGGGATGCCGATCCTCCTGCGCGGGCTCAAGCGCTACACCTCGAACCTCACCGCCATCGTCACCTCGGCCGACGACGGCGGCTCGTCGGGACGACTGCGCACCGAGTTCGGGATGCTGCCCCCCGGTGACGTCAGAAACTGTCTCCTCGCCCTCGCCGAGACCGAGCCCCTTCTCGAAAAGCTCTTCCAGTACCGCTTCGCCGAGGGTGGTGGCCTTGAGGGGCACGCCTTCGGGAACCTCTTCCTCGCCGCCATGGAGCGGATCACGGGCGACTTCCAGGAAGCGATCGTCCAGTCCTCGCGGGTGCTCGCCGTGCAGGGCCGCGTGCTCGCCGCCACCCGCCATCCGGTGACCCTCTTCGCCCAGCTTGCGGACGGCCGCTGGGTGCGGGGGGAGAGTTCCATCCCGGGCTCAGGCCAGGCGATCCGGACGGTGAAGCTGGAACCGACGGCGGAAGAGGCGACCGCCGAGGTGCTGGGTGCCATCGCCGAGGCGGAGGCGATCGTGCTGGCGCCGGGAAGCCTTTGGACCAGCATCCTCCCGGTCCTCCTGGTGGGACGCATGGCGGAGGCCGTGCGCGCTTCGAAAGCCCCCAAGGTGTACATCCAGAACCTCATGACCCAGCCCGGCGAGACCGACGAACTCTCGGCCCGCGACCACATCCACATCATCGAGGCCCATGCCGGGCGGATCGTGGACATCGTCGTCCTGAACAGCACGCCGATCGACCCGGCGGTGCGGGCCAGGTACGAGGAGCGCGGCGCCCGCGTGATCAAGGCGGATCCCCAGGCGCTCAGGGCCGAGGGCCGGCAGGTGGTGGTGGAGGACCTCCTGGCGCCGGGCCGCTTCGTGCGCCACGACCAGGACAGGCTGGCGCGGGCGGTGCTGTCTGCGGTGCTCGCCGACATCGCCATCTTTGACCCCCGCCGGCGCCTCGACCTGTTCTTCCTCGCCGAGCGCCTCGGCCGCGAGGGGAGGCCGGGGTAGGTGTCCTTCACGGCTGACGTCAAGGCGGAGCTGTGCCACATTCCCATCGCCTCGACCGAAGGCCGGCTCGCCCTCCTGGCGGGCTTCTTGCGCTTCGGCCAGGCGGCGGACCTGGGCGGGGGGAGGGGGGCTGTGATCGCCCTGCCCTCGAGCCACACGGCCTCGGCGCGGCTCGCCTTCCGCCTCGTGGTGGAGCGCTCGGCGTCAAGACCCGAACTTCTCCTGAAATCCGGGGGCTCGCGTGGACCCCGCTTTGAGATCCTCTTTCGCGACCGGAGGCACTTCGCCACCCTCTCCCGCCGGCTGGCGCTCACCACCCGGCGCTCGCTGCCCCGCTTCGCGACATCGACCGCCCAGGGGAGGCGCCACTTCCTGCGCGGCGTCTTCCTGGCGGTCGGCAGCGTGAGCCCTCCCAGCCGGCCGCCGCACCTCGAACTTCTCCTGCCGGGGGGCCCGCAGGCGGACCTCGTGGCGGGCGTGATGGCGAGGGAGCACCACGCCCCCCTTGTCGACACGCCTCGGGCCGCCCATGTCCGCCTCTACCTGAAGTCCCGCGAGAGCGTGGCCTCGTTTTTGCGCGACGTCGGCGCCAGTCAGGCGCTCTTCGCCTTTGAAGACGCCAGGGCGATGCGCGAGCTCAGGGACCGCGTGAATCGGCAGGTGAACGCCGAGACGGCCAACCTCGAGAAGACGCTGCGCGCCGCCCTCGTCCAGGAGAAGGCGTTCCGGGAACTCATCCCGCAGGCACAGTTCGCCAGACTTCCCCCAAAACTGCGGGAACTCGCCCGCCTGCGCATCGCCCACCCGACCGCCTCGCTGGCGGAACTCGGCGAGCGTCTGGGGATCTCGAAGTCGGGCGTGAACGGGAGGATGCGCCGCCTCATGCGCCTTCTCGCCGGGGACGAAGTGGCTCCGGGCCGGCAGCGAGCGCCACACCAACCTATGGAGAGGCGTGGCCGGAAGAGATAGGTTAAACTTGTTCCGGTCATCACTTTCCGGCCTCATCAATGTCTTCTGCCCCGTCATGACCGACAGGATGGTGGAGATTGGACGTCCAGTACCTCTTCCGGGTGATCATGCCGGAGATGCGCTCCCTGGAGGACTACCTTGAGGGCACCCTCGGCGACGCCGACCCCTCGGTGCGCGACGTCGTCACACACCTCATGCGTGCTGGCGGAAAGCGCATCCGCCCGGCGCTCGTGTTCCTTGCCGCCAAGTTCGGCGGCACCTTCGACCTCGACCGGCTCCTGCCGGTGGCGGCGGCCGCGGAGATCATCCATATGGCGACGCTCGCCCATGACGACATCATCGATGGGGCCGAAGTGCGCCGGGGACTCACCACGGTGCATGCCGAGTGGAGTCCTCAGGTGGCGATTCTCGCCGGCGACTACCTCTTCGCCCAGGGCTTTCGCCTGCTCGCCAGGACGGGAGAGCCGAGGGCCGTGGAGATCATGGCCAACGTCGTCTTCGAAATGTGCCAGGGTGAGATCCATGAGAGCGTGGCGGCCCTCACCGGCGCCGATGCCGACGAGAAGGCCTACCTCGAGCGCATCGGCAAGAAGACGGCGATCTTCCTCGCCGAGAGCTGCCGGCTGGGAGCCCTCATGGCGGGCGCCGACGAGGTCACGACGCGTGTCCTGCGCATGTTCGGGTGGGGCATCGGGCTCGGCTTCCAGATCGTCGACGACGTCTTGGACCTCACCTCCTCCTCGGTCGCCTTCGGCAAGACGCTCGGGACCGACCTCAGGGCCGGCGTGCTGACTCTGCCCGTTATCCACGGTCTGACGCACGCCACGGACCCGCGCCTTAGGGACATCGCCCAGGGCCGGGCCGGAGGGGAAGGGGACATGGAAGAACTGAAGGACATCCTGGGACGCTCCGGCTCCTTCGCCTACGCCGAGGGCATGGCCCGCCGCTTCGTGGGGGACGCCGTGAGAAACCTCTCTTTGCTTCCGGAGTGCGACGCCCGCGAGGCGCTCCTCTCGATGGCAGACTTCGTCGTCGAGCGTGAGGTGTGACGGTGAAGAAGATTCCGCTCGCCACGGTGGAGAGGCTCCCCCTCTACCTGCGGGAGCTCGAGGAGCTCGTCGTCGCCGGCGAGAAGGTGGCCTCGTCGCGCAGCCTCGCCGAGCGGGTGAACCTCACATCGGAACAGATCAGGAAGGACCTCGCCTACTTCGGGGCCTTCGGGACCCGCGGGGTGGGCTACGACGTGAAGACGCTGCGCCAGGCCATCCGCCGGATCCTCGGGCTGGAGGAGGTGGCGCCCGTCGCCGTCGTCGGCGCCGGGCACCTCGGCACCGCCCTCATCCGCTATTTCCAAAGGAGCGAATCGGGGCTCGCCATCGCCGCCGTCTTCGATTCCGATCCGTCCCTCATGGGCCATTCGGTCGCCGGTTGCCCGGTGCTGCCGCCTGAGGCGATCCCCGAAGTGATGCGGGAGAAGAGGATCCCGCTCGCCGTGATCGCGGTTCCCGGGACGGCGGCGGGCGAGGTCCTGGCCCGCCTTGCGGAGGGTGGCGTGGCGGCCGTCTTGAACTTTGCGCCGGTGAAGCTCGCGCATTCCAGAATCTTCGTGCAGAACCTGGACCTGGCGACCCAGCTGCAGGCGCTTTCCTACTACGGCCGGGGTGCAGGCGGGGTGAGACGGTGAGCGCCAGGCCAAATCGCAGATCACTGCCCGAGGGTACCATCGAGAGATGGCCCCCCGGTCCCGAGACGGGGCGGGCCTGGGTGGCCATCGGCGGCGGGGAGGAGATCCGCGAAGGGGATCTCAGCTTCCCTGCGGAAAGCCTGCCGGCCCTCGTGGGAAGCTCCGAGAAAGCGCGCTACGTGATCCTCATGGCGCTGGCCGACGAGGACCTCGTCGCCTACGGCTTCTCGCTGCAGCCCGAGCTCTCCGGGTCCCCGCTCGGTGAGGCGATGCTCACGGAGCTCCTGGCGATCGCCCGCACGACGGCGAGGGCGGCCGTGCGTATTGGGATCACGAATGCCGACGTGGCGGCATTTTCGTTCCTCCAGATGAAGGGCTTCACCATAGCCGACGTCCGTGCGCTTCCGGAAGGGGGCACGCGGGGCTACGCCGGGATCGTGAAGAGCCACCTCGTGACACTCCGGATGGAGGCCTAGGAGAGAAGGAGGGGGATGGGCCGTGGACCTTCGGATCGCCGCCATGACCCCATGGCAGCTCATCCTGAACGGGTTCGACGTGCTCATCGTCACCGCTCTCTTCTACGGCATCCTGATCCTCATTCGCCACACCCGGGCCTTCCAGCTGGTGAAGGGCATTGTGGTGCTGCTCGCCGCTACGGCCATCTCGGGCCTCATCGGCCTCTCCACTCTGCACACCGTCCTGCAGACGGCGCAGGTGGCGCTCCTCGTCGCCATCCCGATCGTGTTCCAGCCCGAGTTGCGCTCGGCACTGGAACGCCTGGGACGGGCCCGCATCCTGTCGGACATCGCAAGGCCGAGGTCGCCGTCCACCCTGGAGAAGACAAGGACGCTCGTCGCCGACGCGGTGGCGAGGGCGGTCCTCAGGCTCTCCCGGGAACGGGTGGGCGCCCTCATCGTGCTCGAGCGCAGGACGGGGCTCGCCGATCTCGTGGCGAGCGGCATCCCGCTCGGCGCCGACGTGTCGTGGCAGATCCTCGTCAATATCTTCACGCCGAACACCCCCCTCCACGACGGCGCTGCCATCCTCCGGGGGGAGCGGGTGCTCGCCGCCGGCTGCTTCCTGCCACTTTCGGCCCAGACCCAGACGGCCTCCGACTACGGGACGAGGCATCGGGCCGCCCTCGGCGTGAGCGAGATCTCCGACGCCCTCGCCATCGTCGTGTCGGAAGAAACGGGCGTGATTTCCATCGCCCTCGAGGGGCGCCTCGTGCGCCGGCTCGACGAGAAGAGGTTGCGGGCCGTGCTTGAGACCGACCGGATCGACCCGGCCCTGGTGAGCGCCCATGGATGATTTCCTGCAGCGCCGGCCGGTGCTCCTCGGGATCTCCCTGCTCCTGGCGCTCGCCGTCTGGGCGAGCGTCGTGACGGCGGCCAACCCGCTCGTGGAGCGCACCTTCCAGGCCGAGAGCGTCCATCTCGTCGGCAGCCCGGGAAAGGGCGCCGACGTCCTCCCCAAGGCGGTCGACGTCACCGTCACCGGACCCACGTCCGTCATCTCGCGGCTCACCGACGCCAATCTCACGGTCGAGGTCGACGTGGCGGGCCTTGCCCCCGGCCGCCACACCGTGTCCCCGACCCTCGTCGCCCCGGCCGGGGTGGCCCTCGACGGCACCCTGCCGGCCAGCGTCACCGTGATCGTCCCGGCGGGCGGGGGAACCGGTCCATGACGACGGCTCGCCGGCACTTCGGCACGGACGGCGTGCGCGGGATCGCCAACACCGATCTCACCCCGGAGGTGGTCTTCGGGATCGGCCGGGCGTTCGTGGCGACGCTTTCGGGGGATGCCCCCACGCGGCCCAGAGTGGCGGTGGGCAAGGACACGCGCCTGTCCTCGGATCTCCTTGAGGCCGCCCTCCTGGCGGGGCTCATGTCGGCGGGGGCGGACGTCTCGGCGCTCGGCGTGATCCCGACGCCGGGTGTCGCCTATCTCACAAGGACCGGCGACTTCGATGCGGGCGCTATGATCTCGGCCTCCCACAACCCCATCGCCGACAACGGCGTGAAGTTTTTCACCGCCGACGGGTTCAAGCTCTCCGACCGGGCGGAGGCGGCCATCGAAGAGGCCATGGCGAGGGGAGGGGCGCCCCGCCCGGCGGGTCCCGGCGTGGGCCGCACCCTCGTGGGAGGGAGCCCGGCCCCCTACGTCGCCTTCCTCGCCTCCCTTCCCAGGCGGGCCATATCCGGCCGCCTCATCGTCGATGCGGCGTTTGGCGCCGCCACCGCCGTCCTGCCGGCCGCCTTCAGGGGGGTGGCGGCCGACGTCATCGTCCAGAACGGCGAGGGCGACGGGATGCGGATCAACGTGGACTGCGGCTCCACACACCTTGAGCCGCTGCAGGAGGCCGTGCGCCGGGAGCACGGTGGGGCGGTCGGCATCGCCTTCGACGGCGACGCCGACCGCATGCTGGCCGTCGACGAGAATGGCGAGGCCGTCTCGGGGGACGCCATCATCGCCATGCTCGCCCCCTGGTTCAAAGAGAAGGGCTGGCTCCCCAGGCCAAGGATCGCCCTCACCGTCCTCTCCAACCTCGCCCTCACAAAGCATCTGCACAGCTGCGGCATTGAGGTCTGCGAGACGCCGGTCGGCGACCGCCACCTGATCGAGGCGATGCTGGCCGAAGACCTGATGCTGGGCGGCGAGCCTTCGGGCCATATCGTGGCCCGCCCCTTCAACACCACCGGTGACGGATGCGTCACGGCCCTCCTCCTCCTCGAGTACCTTGCGGAGAGGGGGCTTCCGCTTCATGAGGCGCGGCGCACCTTCACGCCCTATCCGCAGGTGCAGGACAGCATCGCGGTGGCAAACGGTGACAAGGAGAGGCTTCCCGAGACCCCACGGGTGCGGGAGACCCTAGCCAGGTGGCGTTCCCGGATGGGCGACAGGGGCCGGCTCCTCGTGCGGCCGTCCGGCACCGAGCCGCTCGTGCGGGTGATGGTGGAAGCGGGCGACCTTGCCTTTTGCGAGGAAGTCCTCGAAGATGTGCTCAGATCCTTGGCCGCAGCCCGCGAGGAGGTGAGGGGCTAGGCGGATACGGCCCGTGGTCCCGAAAACGAAGCGCCTGCACTCGAAGATTTCTCGAGTGGACGAGGACGGGGTTCATCGAAACTGTCGGCGGGTGCCCCGCGGTCCGGGTGGGACCGAAACGCTCCGGCAAAGCCATCCGGTGACGGACGGGACAAAGACGGAAGCGGCCACCCCCTTGAACATGGCCTTTCACGAGCACACCGAGGAGACACGGATATATGTGCGGCATCGTCGGCTATGCCGGCCGTAGGGAGGCTTTGCCTTTCCTCATCGCCGGACTGAAGCGCCTCGAATACCGCGGGTACGACTCGGCAGGGGTGGCTGTCCTCGACCGGGGACGGGTGTCTCTCGCCAGGACCGCGGGGCGCATCGAGGCACTCGAGAAGGCGCTCGAAAGTGTGAGTGTCACCGGTACCGTAGGCATCGGACACACCCGGTGGGCGACCCATGGATCGCCCACGGACACCAACGCCCATCCGCATCTCGGCTGTAACGGCGACATCGCCGTCGCCCACAACGGGATCGTCGAGAACCACCGCGAACTCAGGGCCGGCCTCGTCGAGCGGGGGCACACCTTCCGCTCCGAGACCGACACCGAAGTCATCGTCCACCTCCTCGAGGAGGAGGGCAGCCAAGACCTCGTCACGGCCGTCAACAGGGTGGCGGGAAAGCTCCGCGGCACCTACGCCATCGCCGTCGTGCGCTCGGGCGATCCGGACCGGGCCGTCGCCACGCGCCGGGACTCGCCGCTCGTGGTGGGCGTCGGCAGGGGGGAGAACTACTTCGCCTCCGACATCCCGGCCCTTCTCGCAAGGACCCGTCAGGCGATCGTGGTGGAGGACGGCGAGGTCGTCGAGATCACCCCTGACGCCGCCACCATCTGGCGCGAAGGCAAAGAGGTGCGCCGCTCGCCCGAGACCGTGCCCTGGGACCTCGAGGAGGCTGAGCGCGGCGGTTTCGAGCACTTCATGCTGAAGGAGATCATGGAGCAGCCGAAGGCGATCCGCCAGACGCTCACGGGCCGGGTCACGGAGGACCTGACCCGGTTGAAGCTCGACTTCGACCTGCCCGGGCTGCCGAGGAAAGTCTGGCTCGTGGGCTGCGGCACCAGCTACCACGCCGCCCTGGTCGGACGCCGCCTGATCGAGAAGCTGGCCCGCGTGCCGGCGGAGGCCGAGCTCGCCTCCGAGTTCCGCTACCTCGATCCCCTCATCGACCCCGCCGATCTGGTCGTTGTGATCTCCCAGTCGGGAGAGACCCTCGACACGATGGCGGCGCTTCGCTCGGCCCGCGGGACGGGCGTGCCGATCCTCGCCATCACCAACGTCATCGGTTCCTCGATCTTCCGCGAGGCGACCTACAACCTGCCGACGAGGGCCGGCCCCGAGATCGCGGTGGCCTCCTCGAAGGCCTACACCACACAGATCCTTGCGCTGACGCTTCTCGCCCTAACCCTCGCCAGGATGGCGGGACGGCTCACGAAGGCCGAGGAGAGGACGTGGGCCGAGGAACTCTGGGGACTGTCCGAGAAGGCGGACCTCATCCTCGAGCGCTCCGGCGAGATCGAGGACATGGCTCATCACTTCCAGGATGCCGCCAGCGCCTTCTTCATCGGCCGCGGCCTCGACCACGCCGTCGCCATGGAGGGCCAGCTGAAGCTGAAGGAGATCTCCTACATCCACGCCGAGGCGCTGGCGGCCGGGGAGCTGAAGCACGGCACGCTGGCCCTCATCGAGCCTGGTGTGCCGGTGGTGGCGCTCCTCACGCAGCCTGATCTCGCCGAGAAGACGCGCTCGAACGTGGCGGAGATCAGGACGCGCGGGGGCCTCATCTATGCCGTCGTCGGCCACGGCATCGAAGGGGGTCCGGACGTGGAGGATGCGTTCCAACTGCCCGAGGTGGAGGCGGATCTCGCCCCGATCCTCACCGTGCTGCCCCTCCAACTCCTCGCCTACCATGTGGCGCATCTCAGGGGGGAGGACATCGACAAGCCCCGAAACCTCGCCAAGTCCGTGACCGTCGAGTAGCGGGCTTCCTTATAGCTGCGGCCGCATCCACCAGGGATGCGGCCGTGTTGTGTCATGGGCCGGAGGCTTCCGCAGGCGTGCGCTTGAAAGACCCGTTGTGGTTTCTTAAAATGAGTGAGCGCTCATTTTCATTGGAGGAACCAGGATGCCCAAGGTGTCTCCGGTGCAGAAGGAAAGACGCCGTCAGGCCATCCTCCAGGCGGCGGAGGATGTCTTTCTCGGCAAGGGGTATCAGCTGGCGACCGTGGACGATATCGCGGGTCGCAGCGGACTCAGTGTCGGCGCACTGTACCGGTACTTTCCGACGAAGAGCGACATCATGCTGTCGCTCCTCGAGGAACGGCTGGGGCGCACCCCGGACCTCCTGCGTCGGCTCACGGACCAGGCCGGTCCGGCGTGGGACCGCCTCAGCCGGTGCATCGACATCTTCGCCGCGGCCCTCAAGGTGCGCCACCCCAGCACGGGACGCCTTCTGCTCGTGGCCTGGGGCGAGGCTCTCCAGGACCGCAGCGTCAGGGAGGGGCTCCGCCGCCGGCAGGCGGGGCTTGTCGCCTACCTGGGCGAGGTCATCCAGGCGGGCCAGAGGGCCGGCGAGTTCACCCCCACCGCGGACGCCCAGAGCCTCGCATCGCTTCTCGTCAGCCTGGCAGACGGAGTGACCCTCTACTGGTCCACGAACACGTCCGAGGCCAATTTGCCCCTGCTCAAGCACACGATGCTCGGGATGCTCGATGGCTTCCTGCGATGCGGCCCGAGCCGGGAAGAGGAGCCCTGACCATGAAGCGTCGTGTCGTTATCACCGGAATCGGTCTTGTGACCCCGCTCGGCAAGGATCTCACCAGCACCTGGGAGGCTCTGATGCGCGGCCGCTCGGGCATCGTCCCCATCACCCGCTTTGACCCCTCGCGACTGGGATGCCGCATCGCCGGCGAGGTCAGGGACTTCGACCCGTCGACCGTGCTCGATGCCAAGGAGGCGCGCCGCTATGACCGCTTCATGCAGTTCGCGATGGTGGCGACGTCCGAGGCCATCCATCGCTCTGGCCTCCTCCTCGACGATGGGCTGCGCGAGCAAACGGGCGTCATCTACGGCAGCGGCATGGGCGGGCTCTCGACGCTCCTTGGTGCCGAGGCTTCGCTCAACGAGAGCGGCCCGGGCCGGGTGACCCCGTTCCTCGCCACGGGAAGCGCCATCAACATGGCGGCAGGCGTCATCTCGATGCGCTGGGGCCTTTACGGGCCCAATTACGCCACGGTGTCGGCATGTTCCACGTCTGCCCACGCCATCGCCGACGGGTACTATGCGATCCAGCGCGGCGATGCGGACGTCATGGTGACAGGCGGCAGCGAGGCGGTCCTGAGTGAGGTGACGATGGCCTCGTTCGACAATATGGGGGCCCTGTCCCGGCGCAATCACGAACCCGCCAAGGCTTCGCGCCCCTTTGACCGGGATCGCGACGGGTTCGTCCTGGCGGAGGGGGCGGCCACCCTCATCCTTGAGGAACTCTCGCACGCCCGCGCCCGCGGCGCCACGCCTTTGGCCGAGATCATCGGGGTGGGCATGGCGGCGGATGCGTACCACGTGGCCGCACCCGCCCCGGATGGGGCCGGCGCGGCCCGCGGCATGCGCCGCGCCCTTGCGGCGTCCGGCCTCGCGGCACAAGACGTCTCGTACATCAACGCTCACGCCACGTCGACCAGGGTGGGGGACGCCAGCGAGAGCCTCGCCATTCGAAAGGTGTTCGAGGCCCACGCCAACCGGCTTGCCGTGAGTTCCACCAAGTCCATGACGGGGCATCTTCTTGGTGCGGCCGGCGCCGTCGAGACGGCGTTCACCGCCATGGCCCTCTTCCACCAGGTGCTGCCGCCGACAATCAACCTCGACCACCCGGACGAGGACTGCAGCCTCGACTACGTTGCGCACGAGGCCCGTCCGCAGGCGTTTGACGTGGCGATCACAAACAGCAACGGATTCGGCGGAGCGAATGTCACCCTGGCACTCAGGCGTTATGCCTGAGGCGGGGACGCCAGACGCTCCATGAACTCCAGACGGTTGCCGAAGGGATCGTGCACATAAAACCTCGCGATCCCCTCGGCAGCCCTCCGTTCGTCCCAGATGACCTGGATGCCACGTCCCTCAAGGCGATCCGAAAGGGAGGAAAGGCCGACCACAGCGAACCCCGGATGCGCCTTCCTCGCAGGGACGAAGTCTTCCTCGATGCCGATGTGCACCTCTTGGGCGCCTGAAGTGAACCACACGCCGCCTCGGCCGAGGAGCGCCCTCGGCTTGTCGATCTCGGGCCAGCCCAAAATCTCGCAGAAGAAGGTCCGGGCGGCCTCCTCTGATCCAGGAGGAGCCGCGAGCTGGACGTGGTCCAGGGCGAATGAAACGCTCATCCCATCAACCTCCGGGACCAAGCGTAAGGCACGAAGCGGAGTTCTCTCCTTCGCCATATCGAAGTGAGCCATCGGGGACCCGCATGCCGTGGCGGAAGGTGGCCCGGCGCTGCCGAGAGAAGGACAGGTGCATGCCCGGTCAGCGAGGGAGAGGGTCTTTTGCGCATCGCCGCCATGAACTGGATGATGCTCGAGGAGTACCTGAAGAAGGACAACCGCTGCGTCGTGCCGCTCGGCTGCACGGAGCAGCACGCCTACCTCTCGCTGGCCACGGACTCGATCCTCGCCGAGAGGGTCTCCGTGGAGGCGGCCGAGCCCCTCGGCATTCCCGTCTTCCCGGCCCTTCCGTACGGCATCACGCCGCGCTTTCGGGCCTACCCGGGGAGCGTCAACCTGAGGGTGGAGACCTACGGGAAGATCGTGCAGGACGTACTCGACTCGCTCTACCAGTCCGGATTCCGCCGCATCCTGATCGTGAACGGCCATGGCGGGAACACGCCGGCCGCATCCGTCGTTTCCGAATGGCTGGCGGACTTCGAGGATGCGAGCGTGCGCTTTCACAACTGGTGGAACGCCCCGAAGACGTGGGCGGCGGTGCAGGCGATCGATCCGGTGGCGAGCCATGGCTCCTGGATGGAGAACTTCCCCTGGACCCGCCTCTTTGGCGTCGCCCTGCCGGACCATGAGAAGCCGATGGTGGAGACGGCAGCGATCTCCGGCGTGTCGACGGACGAGGTGCGGCGGGTCTTGGGCGACGGAAACTTCGGGGGGCGCCAGCACCGCCCGGACGAGGACATGATGAGGATCTGGCGGGCGGGCGTGGAGGAGACGCGGGCGCTCCTTGATCCGTGGGAGATCAAGTAGGAGGGCCCAGGCGTCGCCCCGGCCCTCTCATCTCCCGCCATCCGGTCATGCCGGGGTGTCTTCGAGCACGGCTTCAATGATCCGCCGGGACAGGGCGGCGAACGGAGGATTCGAGGTCAGGTAGTAGGGCAGGGCGATGAGGCCCATGGAGAGTGCCCATCCGCGCCCCCGCTCCCACATCTGATCGTCCGGGGCGACGATGTCCCGGAAGGTGCCGCGCTCCCCGGCGGGCAGGAACGTCCACGCTGCCATGACGTCGGTGGCGGGATCCCCGATCGCAAGGCAGCCCCAGTCGATGACGGCGTGAAGCCGGCCGCCCCTTGCGATGAGGTTTCCTTCGTGAAGGTCGCCGTGCAACCACACCGGCGGTCCCTGCCACGGGTCGGCTGCGAGGGCGCGCTCCCAGGCGGCACCGGCCCGGCGCGTATCGATTTCGTCTGTGAGAGCCCTCAGGGCCTCCTGGACGGACTCGTCACGCGGTCCGAGCGGACACCCGCGATCTGACTGGCAGGGCGAAGGGCCGCCAGGGAGATCGAGAGATCCCATGGCGAGGACGAAGCGGCCGAGGTCCCGGGCGGCCTCGTGCATGTCCCCGATGCGATCCCGGGTGGCGCTGTCCCCCTCGATCCAGGAATGGACGGACCAGTGCCACGGATATTCGGGGGTGGGCTCGCCCAGGGCGAGCGGGACCGGAAGGCGGAGCGGCAGGCGAGGAGCGAGGCGGGGAAGCCACTCGGCCTCAAGGAGCGCCTGCCGGTCGGGGCCGGGGTAGAGGGGCAGGCGCAGCGACTTGTCGCGCCCCAGGCGGAAAAGGGCATGACTCGTCCCGGCTGACGGGACCCGCCTCACCGGCAGGCCTGCCCACCGAGGGAACTGCCCGGCGAGAAGGCGGCGGGCGACCCCCTCATCGACGGGGATCTCGTCGTCGTGCATGGTCCCGGGCAGTGACAACCAGCGCCTTTCTTTAGGAGGCTGTCAGGAGGCGGTGGAACTGGGAGAGGTCATCCCAGGAATCGAGGTCGGCGGCGCCGTCGACGTCGCTCGTCTCGGGGAGGCCGAGCTCCTCGCGAAACTGCCTGGCGTGCTCGGCATCGAAGCGAAGGCCCAGGATGGCGTCGTTGGCCGCCCTGACCTGATCGGGGCCCACCCCGCCCACCTCGGCAACAACCCAGTTTTCGTACTCGAGGTATGAGGGCTTCTCGGACTGGATGTAGGCGATGGCCTTTTCCATGTCCAGGCCGAGCTCCCGGCAGACGGCCCGGTCGAGACCGCAGCCCACGATGTAGTCGTCCTGGAGGTGGCCGGTCGCCTTCTGCAGGGCCTTGGCCCACATGCGCGGCAGGTGCACGACGCCGAGCGGTCCCTTGGCGGTGACGGGAGCGATGGGCGGCAGCTTCTCCATGGAGATCCTCCTTCGGATGAAAGGCTTCTTCTCAAGAATACACGCTTGGGAGCAGGAGCCTCTGCTCCGTTCCATCAGACCTCCTGGCATCACATGTCGTGCTTCCGAAGGCGGCGCCGCCCTACCTGACGGGGATCGCTGCAACCGCAGTCAGGTCCGAACATCGTCGTGTCGCTGACGATCGTAAGTGGGTTACGACCTCGATCGACACGACGGATAAGTCAGACCCCGTTTCCTGGGCTCCCGTTCAACGACATGATCTTCGGGGAGTTCCCGGACCTTCTCGACACACCGACGGGGCAGTAATCGCGACCACGGCGCGCGGACCGTGGCTGACGGTTCGAGAATCGAATCCTCGTGTTTCGGCGTTGGCCATGGCGTGAAGGACCTGAACCCGACCCTCCCTCCAACGGCCCCTGGGCCTGTGTGTCATTTTTGGCGTTGGCTATTTATGTCATTGGGCAGGGCGGTGACCCGGGATATAGCCCCCTGAAGCTGGGCGTCCGGTATTGTTCCAGCGTTCATCCGGGCAAACGGGGCGAATGCAGACAAGAATGTTGTGATGATTCTGGAGTCTTTGGCGGACCCCCTCTGCATCTCCCGAAGATATTCGGCATGTTGGACCGAGGTGGCCATGTTCTGCACTCCGTAAATGCCTGCTGCAGAGAGATTGAAGGAGGCCGCGTAAAGGTACTGTACCCCGCCGTTGATCTCGGAGTCTGCACCGGGGCCGCCCGTGTTCAGGTCAGAGTTTCCCTGACGGATTTGTGCCCACCCGTCCATGAGGTCGATCTGCCCATCGGTGCGCAGGGCTGCCATGGGAGCGGCCCTACCGACGACGAACCCGCCTAGAGATCCAACCACCAGGGCTCCGATGACCAGCCAGACATGCAGTCTCATGAGGCGCTCCCTCCGAGATCTCTTCATAAAGCAATTGTCGGTGCCCGGCGGGTGACGCGCGAAAGCCCACCTTCATCCATATTAGGGAACGGGAGGGGCCCTGTAAATGATCCGTCAGGCCACCGCGATCGAGGTGAGCCAGGGGGAGCGATGAAGGAGGGGGGAGACGAGAGGGCTCAAGGGGATCGAATGCGGTGTCCTCCGGATGTTGGTGGAGTCATGGCCACATCACGTGCCTGCGCCTGACGAAAGCGGTGGCTTTCGCCGCTCAGGGCGACGATTCGGGCGCCGTGGCCCGTGCAGGAGGCCCCTGACCGACATGGGCAGGATGCGCGGCAGGGACAGAACTTTCGCCGAACCCGGGGGCGGGCCGCTCCTCCGTCACGAGTTCTCCGAGATGACCTGGCCTCGCGATGAGGCAGGCACCCGCTCCGGGGTGCCTGCCCTTATTCCTCGACAGCCTTCGTGGGGGCCGGCTCCTCCGTCGTCCCAATGTCCCTCGGCTGCCATTTGCGTTCGTCCTGGTTCAGGCGGTGCGGGACGCGGCCCCGGCGGTGGGAGTCCTGGAAGCCTGACGGCTCGATCGAGAGCTGGTCCCCCTCGAGGAGGCCGAGCACGCCCCTTTGGCCGGGCTCGTGGCGGATCCATTCCGGCGGGATGGCCATGTCCGGTCCCGTGTAGTCGTCGGGCTCGACGTACGTCCCGATGTAGCCCTCGAAGTTGCGCACGACGACCTTGCCCGGTCCCTGGGCGAGGACGTAGTTCGGTCCCACGGGCACCTTGCCGCCGCCGCCCGGGATGTCGATGACGTAGGTCGGAACGGCGTAGCCGGACGTGTGGCCGCGCAGCGACTCGATGATCTCGATGCCCTTCGCCACGCTGGTGCGGAAGTGCCCGGCCCCGTGCACGAGGTCGCACTGGTAGATGTAGTAGGGGCGGACCCGCACCTTCACGAGCTCGTGGACGAGCTTTTGCATGATCACCGGGTGGTCGTTGATGCCGGCCAGGAGCACGCTCTGGGACCCGAGCGGGATGCCGGCCCTGGAAAGGCGGTCGAGGGCGTCTGCCACCTCCGGCGTGATCTCCTTCGGGTGGTTGAAGTGGATGTTGAGCCAAAGGGGGTGGAAGGAGCCCAGCATGTCGGCGAGATCCTGCGTGATGCGTTGCGGCAGGAAGACCGGGACGCGGGTGCCGATGCGGACGATCTCGATGTGCGGTATCGAGCGAAGCTCCCTGAGGAGCCCCTCGAGCACCTTCGGGTGCAGCGTGAGGGGGTCGCCCCCGGAGAGCAGCACGTCCCGCACCTGCGGCGTGCGCCGGAGGTAGGCGATCTGCTGCTGGAACTCGGCCGGCGAGAAGGTGGCGTGCGGGTCGCCGACGATGCGGCTTCGCGTGCAGTAGCGGCAGTAGGAGGCGCACTGGGTCGTGACCAGCATCAAAACCCGGTCGGGGTAGCGGTGAACGAGCCCCGGCACCGGGGAGTGGAGATCCTCGGCGAGCGAGTCTTCCATCTCGGCCTTGAAGGGAAGGAGTTCCTTCCCGGTCGGCACCACCTGGCGCCGGATCGGGCAGGTGGGGTCCTGGGGGTCCATCAGCGAGGCGAAATAGGGTGTGATGTCGAGCCGGAAGCGCTCGCTCGCCCGGATGCCCTCCTCCTCGTCGGGTGTGAGTTCGAGGACCTGGGCGAGGTCCTCCACGGTGTTGAGGCGGTGTTTCAGCTGCCACTTCCAGTCGTTCCAATCCTCGTCCGGGATCTCCCGCCAAAGGGGTGCGCGGTGCCCCCGCGGGACCTGGAGCTGGCTCTTCGTCGTGGCTCTCGGGTGTCGCACCTGACGAAGCCCCCTGCCTGTTTCACTTCATCTTTTATACCACACCCCCGGCCTGGGGCCGGGGGTGTGGGGTGAAAAAAGAGATCAGGACTCGCCGGCGACCACGATATTCAGGAGGCGGTCCGGGACGTAGACGGTCCGGTCGATGCCGGACTCTCGGATGTGCCGGCGCACCGGATCCTCGGCGAGCGCCAGGGAAAGGGCCGCCTCCTCGCTGAGGCCGGCGGCGGTCTCCACCCGGGCACGCACCCGCCCGTTCACCTGGATGACGAGCGTCACGCGGTCGAGCTTCACGAGATCGGGGTCATAGGTCGGCCAGGGCTGGGTGTGCACCGAGTAGGCGCCTCCCAGGAGCTGCCAGGTCTCCTCGGCGAGGTGCGGGACGATCGGGGCGAGGAGCAGGCAGAGCGTCCGAAGCTCGCGCCGGGAGATCCCGTCGGCCCTCGTGAGGGCGTTCAGGTACTCCATCATGGCGGCGAGGGCGGTGTTGTACTTCATCGCCTGGTAGTCCTCGCCGACCTTCTTCACCGTCCTGTGAAGCGCCCTCAGGGCCTCGGCGGAAGGCTCTTCCGGGCCCTTCGGGCCGTGTTCGGCGACGAGGGCGTAGAAGCGGTTCAAAAAGCGCCACAGGCCCTCGATGCCGCTGTCCGAGAAGTCGCCACCGTCCTGGAACGGCCCCATGAACATGAGGTAGGCCCGGAACGTGTCGGCCCCGTAGCGGTCGAAGTAGTGGTCGGGGTTCACCACATTGCCCCGCGACTTCGACATCTTGGCGCCGTCCTTGGTGATGATGCCGTGCGCCCGGAACTTCCGGAACGGCTCCTCGAAATGGAGGAGGCCCATGTCGGAAAGCGCCATGCAGATGAAGCGGGTGTAGAGGAGATGGAGCACGGCGTGCTCCTTGCCGCCGATGTACATGTCGACCGGCAGCCACTTTCTCGTGAGCGCCTCGCTGAAGGGCTCGGTGTCATCGTGGGCGGAGGGGTAGCGAAGGAAGTACCACGACGAGTCCAGGAAGTTGTCCGAGACGTCCGTCTCGCGCGAGGCGGGACCCCCGCAACGCGGGCAACTGGCGTTGACGAAGGCGGGGTCCGAGGCGAGCGGGGAGACGCCCGTGCCCTTGGGGGCGAAGTCCTCGATGTCCGGCAGCATGACGGGCAGGTCCTTCTCAGGCACCGGCACCGTGCCGCACTTCTCGCAGTAGAGGATCGGGATGGGGGGGCCCCAGTAACGCTGGCGGGAGATCAGCCAGTCCCGGAGGTGGTAGGTGGTGCGGGGCTCACCGAAGCCCAGCTCGATCGCCCTGGCCGTCACGGCCGCCTTGCCCTCGTCGACGGAAAGCCCGTCGAAGGGGCCGGAATTCACGAGGATGCCGGGGCCCGAATAGGCGGCGTCCCCTTCGTTGTCCTCGGGGTTCGGTCCCTCGATGACGGTGCGGATCGTCAGGTCATGGACCCTGGCGAAAGCGAAGTCGCGCTCGTCGTGCGCTGGCACGCCCATCACGGCGCCGGTGCCGTAGCCGCCCAGCACATAGGAGGCCACCCAGATCGGCATATCTAGGCCGGTCAGCGGATGCACGGCGTAGGCGCCGGTGAAGACGCCGGATTTGTTGGCGGGATCCTGCCGGGACTCGTCATCCGCGCGTGTGGCGGCGTCGATATACGCCTTGACGCCCGGCAGCTCGGCCTCTTGTGCCACCTCAAGGGCGAGCGGGTGCTCCGGGGCAAGGGTGAGGAAGGTGGCGCCAAAGAGGGTGTCAGGACGAGTCGTGAAGACGTCGACCGTCTGGTCGCTGCCGCGCACATGGAAGGTGAGGCGTGCCCCGTCGCTCCTGCCGATCCAGCCGCGCTGGGCGGTCTTCACGACCTCCGACCAGTCCAGACTGTCGAGGTGGTCGAGGAGCCGGTCGGCGTACTTCGTGATGGCGAAGAACCACTGCTCGAGGTCGCGCTTCTCGACGGCTGAGTCGCACCTCTCGCAAAGCCCCTGGATCACCTGTTCGTCGGCGAGCACCGTCTTGCAGGAGGGGCACCAGTTGACGGGCGCCTTCTTCCGGTAGGCAAGGCCGGCCTCGAAGAGCTTCAGGAAGAGCCACTGGGTCCAGCGGTAGTAGGCGGGATCCGTCGACTCCACGGTGTGGTTCCAGGCGAACGCCCCTCCAAGCCTTGCGAGTTGTTCGCGAAAGTGGCTGATGTTCTGGGCGATGAGCTCCTTCGGGTGTCTCCCGACCTTCAGGGCGAAGTTCTCGGAGTGGATCCCGAAGGCATCGAAGCCGATCGGCTCAAAGACGTCCTTTCCCTGCATGCGGGAGAAGCGGCCGTGGATGTCGGCGCCCGTGAAAGCGAAGACGTTTCCGACGTGAAGGCCCTCGGCCGACGGGTACGGGAACATCATGAGCATGTAGTAGGGCTCCCGGGCGCCACCCAGGTCCGGTTCGTAGATCCCGGTCTCGAGCCACTTCTTCCGCCACTTGGCCTCGACCTCACGCGGGTCGTAGGTGGCGTCCACGCCAAAACCTCCTCGCAAACGACAAAGCGACACCCCGCCCCCTCGGTGGCGGGTTTCCCACGATTTTAAGGGTGGCGTCGCCAGGGGTCAACGACAGCGGGGGCCGCCTCGTTCACCCCAGGACGGCCTTCGTCAGGTGCATGGAGACCACCCAGTTGGGCACGTCCACGATCTCGGAGACGTGGAGGTCCGCCGCCACGCTTGCGAGGAGGTAGGCCTCCACGTCGGAGAGCGCCGTCCGGCGCACGACCTCTTCGATCATGGCGATGGTCGCCTGGCGGGCGGCGGCAAAGAGGTCGGGCCCGATGCCGGTCGTCACCAGGGCCTCCCCCGAGCGCGTCGCCTGGGCGGCGCTTTCGAGGAAGGGGGTCTGCCGGTTCCGACCCTTTTCAAGGGAAAGGCGCAGGGTGATCTCGGAGGCGACCTCGATCGCCGTGCCGCAGACCTCGCCGTCACCCTGGGCCGCATGCGTGTCCCCCGCCGACAGGAGCGCTCCCGGCACGGCGACCGGAAGGTGCAGCCTCGCGCCCCGGGTGATGTGGCGGACGTCCATGTTGCCGCCCTGGGCGGACGGCGGGACGAGCGGGAAGTCGCCCTCGGCGGCCTGGGCGACGCCGATCGTGCCGATGAACGGCACCACCGGCACGAGGAGCCCCGGGAAGATCTCCGCCCCGTGGGCCGACGGGCGCGAGATCACGAGTTCGGGTCCGGGGAAGAGGTCGGCGAGGAGCCCGAAGCCGGGGATGGAGGCGGTCCAGCCCCAGCTCCCGGGAGCGATGTCGAGGATCTCGACCACGAGGTCGTCGCCGGGTTCGGCCCCCTCGACACAGATGGGTCCGGTGACCGGGTTCACCCGGGAGAAGTCAAGGGCGAGGAGATCCTCCCTGCGGGACGAGGAGGATAGCTGGCCGCCCGAGGCGTCCTGGGCCTCGAGCGTGACGGTGGTGCCCGGCGGCACCGTCACCGCCGGCGGCTGGCGACGGTTCCACGACAGGTGGCTCTGTTGACGGGCGATGTGGAAGGACACTACTCCCACCTCCAGGTGAAGGCCGCCACGGCGCCGCAGGCGATGAGCCAGGCCAGCATGCCGTAGACATCCGTCAGCACCGCCCCGGAGAGCGAGGCGGCCTGGCCGGACATGAGCGAGCGCACGGCGCCTGCCACGTAGGTTAGGGGGAAAAAGGAGACGATGTCCCGGAGCAGTCTCGGGAGCGTCGAGAGTGGGAAGAAGACGCCGGATAGGAACATCATCGGGAACGAGATGAGGTTCACGATGGGGACGGTGGCGTCCTGCGTCCTGGACACGCCGGCGATGATGAAGCCGAGCGCCAAAAACGCCGACATGCCGAGGAGGACCACCACGAAAAGCGGCACGACGGGAAGAGCGATATGGGCCCCGAGGATGCCGATGCCGAAGGCGACGATGATCGCCGAGACGATGAGCCCGAAGATCAAGTAGTTGATGACGGCGGCGCCCAGGAACTGCACCGGTTGCACCGGCGTCGCCATGAAGCGGCGGAAGATGCCCTTCTCCTTCCAGCGTGTGAGCCCGGAGCCGATCGAGAAGAGGGAGTTCTGCATGATCATGAGGGCGAGGAGGCCGGGCAGGAGGAAGTCGAGGTAGGAGGAGCCCCTGGAGCGGGAGAGCGGCGCCGCATGAAGGACGAAGGCCGGCGGCCTGCCTGAGGCCGCGACGTCGATCTGGGCCATGAAGGCCTGAATCGTGACCACGGCCGACTGGGCGGTCACGAGGTTCGAGTTGTTGTAGGCGAGGCGAACGCCGGTCGAAGGGCCGGTGAGGGAGGCGGGCAGGATGAGGGCGGCGTCCTCCTGGCCGGAGCGCACCGCCGAAAGCGCCGCCCCTTCGCCCATGTGCGTCACGCGAAAGAGGGAGGTGGCCCTCTCGAAGGCCTGGCTTACCAGATGCGTCTTTGGGCCGCCGCCGACGATGGCGAGGTCGATCCTCGATGGGGTGTTGCCGATGAACGAAAAGACGAACATGATCACGACCGGGAAGAAGAGCGTCCAGAAGAGCGCCTGGCGGTTTCGGACCTGGGAGCGCAGGAGCCCCTTTAGAAGAGACAGCGTGGCTCTCATTCGCGAAGGCTCCTTCCGGTGAGCGTGAGGAAGACGTCCTCTAGCGTCGAGGAGCGGGTGGCGAGCCCCGTGAGCGGTATGCCCCGCTCCTTCGCCAAACCCACAAGGCCCACGAGCGTGTCCTCAAGGGATTCGGTGACGAGTGAGGTCACGCCGTCCCCCTCGTCCACCCGCACCAGGGCGGGCAGGCGAATGTCCGTTCCGACCCCCGCCTCGCTGGACACCTCGATCACGGTCGTCGGGGCGTGGCGCCTCACGATTGCGGCGGGGGTGCCACGGTCGAGGACGTGACCGTGGTCCATGATGGCGAGGTCGTCGGAGAGCGCCTCGGCCTCCTCCATGTAATGGGTGGTGAGAAGGACCGTGCGTCCCTCCGCCTTCAGCTGGGTGATCACGTCCCAGAGGTTTCGCCGGGCCTGCGGGTCAAGGCCCGCCGAGGGTTCGTCGAGAAAGACCACGGAGGGGTCGTTCACGAGGGCCACGGCCAACGCCAGGCGCTGCGCCTGGCCGCCCGAAAGCCCCTGCACCCGGCAGGTCCTCTTCTCGGCGAGGTCGAGCCGCTCGATGAGTTCGCCCACCCCGAGCGGATGGTGGTAGAAGCTCGCGAACATGGCGAGCGTCTCCTCCACTGTCAGGAGGTCGAAGAAGGACGTCGACTGCAGCTGCACGCCGAAGGTCCGCCGAGGGACGCCCGGTCGGGCCACGATGTCGACGCCGCCCAGGTAGATGGTCCCGGCATCGGGCTTCCTGAGGCCCTCGATCATCTCGAGGGTGGTCGTCTTGCCGGCTCCGTTCGGGCCCAGGAGGCTGAAGATGATGCCGGGTGGAATCTCGAGCGAGAGGTCGTCAACCGCCGTCACGTTGCCGTAGCGCTTCGTGAGGTGGTCGAGGCGGATGGGTTCGCTGGCCTTCACGTCCTGCCTCCTTGGAGGATGCCTTCGCCTCCTTCCACCTTCACCCCGTCCCGTCCTCCAGAGCCGAAAACGTGTAGTGTTGGGGCCAGATGAACGAATGGTGGGGGGAGCCTTGGGAAGCGTCGTCGGGATGGGGGTCGATGTGGTCGAGATCGGGCGTATCGAGAGCGCTATGCGGCGTACGGCCTTCCTGGAGCGCTGCTTCACGGCCCGCGAGCGCGCCTACGCCGGGCCCGGCGCGCACGCCGCCCAGCGCCTCGCCGCCCGATTTGCCGCCAAGGAGGCCGCCATCAAGGCCCTCGGCCTGGGCGGAGGGCTCTCGAACTTTGCCGACATCGAGGTCGAGCGCACGGGAGGCGGGGGCGTCACCCTCGCCTTCACGGGGAAGGCGAAGGAGCGCCTGCTTGCACTCGGTGGGACCAGGACGCTTCTGTCCTTCAGCCACGGACGGGACATCGCTGTGGCCGTGGTGGTGATCGAGGGGTGAAACGACCCCTCCTTTCGCCCGCTGCCATGCGGCTCGTCGAGCAGCGGGCGGCCACCGAACTGGGGCTCGGGCCCGAGATCCTGATGGAGCATGCCGGGCGGGCCGTCGCCGAGGCGGCCCTCGCCACCGGCGCCCGGTCCATCGGGGTGCTGGCCGGGCCGGGCCAGAACGGCGGCGACGCCTTCGTCGCCGCCCGCCTCCTTGTCGCTCACGGGTGCACCGTGAACGTTTTCTGGACGGGTTCGATGAAGGGGGAGGGGGCGGCTCGGGTGAATCTCGAGCGCCTCCGGAGGATGGACGGGGTCGCCTGGCACGACGGACCGCCATGGACTGCGGGACCGCTCGACCTCCTCGTTGACGGCGTCTTCGGGACCGGACTCAGACGTCCTCCCGAAGGGTCGTTGAGGGAACTCATCGAGTGGGCGGCCTCCCTTTCGGTGCCGTCTGTCGCCATCGACGTCCCGTCCGGTCTCGATGCCACCAGCGGCGAGGTGGCCGGTGTTGTGCTCCCCGCCCTGAAGACCGTCACCTTCGGTGCCGCCCGCCCGGGACAGCTCATCGGCGCCGGGCCCGACGTCACGGGAGAGGTCGTGATCGACCCGATCTCCTTGCCGTCCTCCCTCATCGATGGACCGCTCACCTGGGTGGACTCCCCAAGGGGGCTCCTGCCCGAACTCTCCCGGCACGATGACAAGGTGGCGAGGGGGAGCGTCCTTGTCGTGGCCGGATCCATCGGCATGGCCGGCGCCGCCGCCCTCGCCGCCAGGGGCGCCCTGGGTGCCGCAGCCGGTCTCGTGACGCTGGCCGTGCCCCAGGAGATCGAGGGCCGCTTCCTCGCTGTCTGCCCGGAGGCCAAGACCCTGCCCCTGCCGGAGGACGACGGCGAGGCGGCGGACCTCGTGGCAAAGGCGCTCGCGCTCGCCGGGGCGGCCGTCGTCGGCCCGGGGCTCGGGCGGACGGGGCGCACTCGCCGCCTCCTCGAGGCGGCGCTGCGGGCGGGCGACCGCCTTTCCCTCGTGCTCGACGCCGACGCCCTCTGGGCGCTCACACCAATGAAGGCAAAGCTGTCTTCCCGCACCGTGATCACGCCCCACGAGGGCGAGTTCGCCCGCCTCTTCCCCGGCGCCTCGGGTCCCTCGTTCGAACGGGCCGCCCGTGCGGCCGGAACGACGGGAGCCCACGTCGTGCTGAAGGGGCCGGCGAGCGCCGTGGCCTCCCCCGACGGGCGGGTCAGCATCGTCACCGGCGCCTCGCACGTTCTCGCCCAGGGAGGAAGCGGCGATGTGCTCTCGGGCATGCTGGCGGCCGTTCTGGCGAGGACGGCGGGGGACATCCTGGACGCTGTCGCCGGCACCGTCGCCTGGCACGGGCAGGCATCGCAGGTCCTCGCTCGGGAGGCGGGACCGGGTGCGGGGGCAAGGCGGCTTGCCGACATCCTTCCCCGCGCCCTCGAGGTGGGGCGGCCATGAGGTGGGCCTGGATCGAACTCGACGGTGAGGCGCTTCGGAAGAACACCGAGCGGCTGGCCACGCTCGTCCGACCGAAGGCGCTCATGGCCGTGGTGAAGGCGAACGCCTACGGCCACGGAGGCGTGTGGGCCGCCTGGCATGCCCTGGCTGGCGGGGCGACATGGCTTGCAGTCGCCACGAGCGACGAGGCGCTGGGCCTTCGTCGGGCCGGGCTCACCTGCCCGATCCTCGTGCTCGGGACGATCCCACCGGAGGACGTCTTGCAGGCGATCAGGGCGGACATCTCGGTCACGATCCCGGATCGGACCTGGATCGAGCTTCTCTCCGGCCCTGCCAGGTCGGCAGCGGCGGCGCTCAAGGTGCACCTCAAGATCGACACCGGTATGGGACGGATCGGGGTCAGGCCGGAGGAGGCGTCCGCCATGGCCCGGGACATCCGGCAAAACGGCGCCTTCCTCCTCGAGGGGGTCTTCTCCCACCTCGCCGCCTCGGAGGACGACGGGCCCTACACCGAACTCCAGATCGCCCGCTTTCGCCAGGCGCTTTTGGACATCGGCGAACTTCCTCCCGTCATCCACCTGCAGAATTCGGCCGGCATCCTGGGCGCCCGGGTTCCGGAGGCGACCATGGCGCGCTCCGGCATCCTTCTCTACGGGCTCGCCCCGGGAGGCCGGACGCCGGTGCCGGACGGGTTTCATCCGGTGCTCTCGCTGAAGGCACGGGCCGTCCAGACCAAGGTCGTCGACGCCGGGCAGGCTGTGGGATACGGCCTCTCCTGGATCGCCGCCGAGCGGACCATGATCGCCACCCTTCCGGTCGGCTACGCCGACGGCTGGCCGCGCGCCCTCTCGAACGTCGGCAGGGTCATCCACAAGGGCGCCTTTTACCCCGTGGTCGGCCGCGTCAGCATGGACTCGGTCACGATCGCCCTGCCTCCCGACGCCGCTTGTGCGGTGGGCGACACGTTCACCCTCATCGGCAGCGACGGGGGGTGTCGGATCACGGCCGATGACGTGGCGGCCCAGGCGGGGACGATCGGCTACGAGATCGTGACCGGGCTCACCCGACGGCTGCCCCGCCTCGATGCCGCGAGCGGTTCGCCGGTCGCCTGAAAGACACGAGATGCCTTCCCCTCATAGGATGGAGCGCAACGCGACAGGCGCTAGGAGGGGATGTCCCGTATGGCACACGGTCCATCCCAGCGCCAGGGCGTGCGCCGGGGAGATCTCTTCCTTGCCGACCTCTCGCCCGTCGTCGGTTCGGAGCAGGGAGGCTTCCGCCCCGTAGTCGTCCTGCAGAACGACATCGGCAACCGTTACAGCCCGACCGTGATCGTGGCGGCCATCACCAGCCGACTGCAGAAGAACCCCCTTCCCACCCACGTTCCGCTGCCGGCCGAGGGGGAGGGGCTCCTGAAGCCCTCCATCGTCCTGGCCGAACACATCCGCACCATCGACAAGCGTCGCCTGCGGGAGAGGATCGGGTCGCTGCCATCTGGAATCATGGCCGAGGTGAACCGTGCGGTCGCCCTCAGCCTTGGACTTGGGGAAGTGATGCGGTGAGACCGAAGATCGGTGTCACGGCGGGTCGATCATCGGTGGCGGCGTATGAGGCTGCGCTCCAGGCGGCGGGCGCTGACGCCATCCGCCTCGACGCACGTGCCGCCCCCTCGCCTGATTCCCTCTCAGGGCTCGACGGGCTCCTCCTGACCGGTGGCGGCGACATCGAGCCGCACCGCTATGGCAGGGCGGCCACCTGCCGCCTGCGCTCCGTCCTGCCCTGGCGCGACACGTTCGAACTCGCCATGGCGAAGGCTGCCTTCGAGGCCGACACGCCCTGCCTCGGGATCTGCCGCGGCATGCAGGTGATGGTCGTGGCGATGGGCGGCACCCTGATCCAACACCTGCCCAAGGAGGCTCCATCAGACGTGAACCATGACCAGACGGCGCCGCGCCCCGAGGGCACCCACATGGTGGAGATCGCACCCTCCCGCCTTCGGGAGATCACCGGCGGCCCCCGCCTCTTCACGAACTCCTTCCACCACCAGGCGGCGCTCGACGTCCCGCCCGGGCTCGCCGTCACGGCACGGGCGTCGGACGGGATCGTCGAGGGCGTGGAGGGCCCCGGGCGTCACTTCTTCCTGGGCGTCCAGTGGCACCCCGAGCACATGACGGCCGAAAAGAGCCACCTCGCCCTCTTCCAGGCGCTCGTCGGCGCCTCGACGGTGGCCTTGCGTTGAGGGCCGTCGTCGAGGCGACCCGCAGTGGCATCGTCGAGTCTCGCCACGAGATCCACGCCGTCACCATCGACATGGCGGGGGAGCGTTTCAGGTTCGGGGACCCGGGTACCGTCGCCTACATGCGCTCGGCTGCGAAGCCGTTCCAGGCGATCGGCGTGATCCTCTCGGGCGCCGCTGCAGCGTTCCGCCTGGAGGAGGCCGACCTCGCCGTGATCGCCGCCAGCCATGGGGGCGAGACGATGCACACCGAGCGGGTGGCGGCGATGCTGAAGATGGCGGGGCTCGACACCTCGCACCTCAAATGCGGCATCCACCCGCCCCACAGCGCCGAAGCGGCTGCCGCCCTCGACGGCCCGCCCAACGAGCTCCACTCCAACTGCTCGGGGAACCATACCGGCATGCTGCTCTCCGCCGTCCACGGTTCCCACACCCTTGACTACCTGTCCCCGGAGCATCCCGTCCAACAGGCGAACCTGGCCATCATGGCCGCCTACACCGGCCTTCCCCCGGAGGAGATCGGGATCGGCGTCGACGGTTGCGGCGTGCCGGCCTATGCCGTCCCCGTATCGGCCATGGCGAGGGCGTATCTGCGTCTCGTCCGCCCCGACGCCGGCATACCTTCCGAGATGGCCGAGGCGGGGCAGCGCATCGCCCGGGCCATGGCCCGCCATCCCTACCTCGTCGGTGGACGCGGAGAGTTCACGAGCGAGGCCATGGTGGCGCTCGGCGGGCGCCTCGTGGCCAAGGGGGGGGCGGAGGCGGTCTTCTGCGCCGCTGTGCCCGAGGAGGGCGTCGCCATGGCGCTCAAGGTGGCGGACGGTGCGAAGCGGGCGGTCCCTCCCGCCGCCTCTTCAATGCTCGCCCGCACAGGCGTCGTGCGTCCGGAGGAGATGGCTGCCCTCAGAGAACTCGGCGCCTCGCCACTCAGGAACATCGCTGGGCGCCTCGTGGGCAGCCTCACCCTCCACATTTTCGATGGGGAAGAGGGGGCAGAGGCCTCGTGAAGGTCTACATATCCGCCGACATGGAGGGCATCTCGAACCACACCGGCTGGGACATGGTCAGGCCGGGTTCGGCACTGTACCCGGAGGCCGCCCAGCGCATGACGCGCGAGGTGGCGGCGGCGGTCGAGGGCGCCTTTGCCAAAGATGCCAGCGAGGTCCACGTGAACGACTCCCACAGTGGCATGCGCAACCTTGTCCCCGAGCTCCTCGACTCCCGCACCATCCTCGTGAGCGGGGCGCCCAAGCCCTGGTCGATGATGCAGGGCATAGACGACAGCTTCGACCTGGCCTTCTTCGTCGGCTACCACGCCATGGGCGGCGGCATGGGCGTGCTCGCCCACACCTACTCCCTGGCCCCGCAGGACGTGCGGGTCAACGACATCCCGCTCGGTGAGGCGGGCATCAACGCCCTCGTCGCCGGGCACTTCGGCGTGCCGGTCGCCCTCGTCACCGGCGACGACGTGCTGGCGGCGGAAGCGGGGAAGATCATGCCCTGGACCGAGCGGGTCGTGGTCAAGACGGCGATGAACCGCTTCGCGGCCTCCTCGCTCTCGCCGAGGCTCGCCCAGGAGGCTGTCCGGGAGGGGGCCATGCGGGCCATCGCCCGCAGGTCCGAGATGAAGGTCTTCACGATCCCGGCCCCCTACCATCTCCACGTGACGTTCACCTACGCCGGGCAGGCCGACGTGGCGTCCATCTGCCCGGGCGCCGAGCGCGTGGGTGCCCGGGACGTCGCCATCGTCGCCGCCGACCCGCTCCTCCTCCACCGGGCGTTTCGGACGCTCGTGACGCTGGCGGGAGTGGCCAACGAGTGAGCGATACGCTGGAGGGCCTCATGCGGGAGGCCGGCGTCTGCATCGCCTGCCGTCTCGCCGAAAGGCGCACGAGCGTCGTCTTCGGCGAGGGGAACCCATCGGCCAGGATCATGCTGGTCGGTGAGGCGCCCGGACGGGAGGAAGACCGCACCGGTCGGCCCTTCGTCGGAAGGGCCGGCGAGCTTCTCGACCGGATCCTGGGTGCCGTCGACCTTGGGCGCGATCAGGTGTTCATCACCAACACGGTCATGTGCCGCCCGCCCGAAAACCGGGTCCCGGCCCCCGACGAGACGGGGTCCTGCCGACACTTCCTTGAGCGCAAGATGGCGCTCATCCGCCCACCCATCGTGGTGGCGCTGGGCTCGGTGGCCCTTCGGGTGCTGAGCGGGGATCCCCGCGCCTCGATCACCGCCCAGCGGGGAAGGCGCATCGACCGGGATGGCTATGCCATCTATCCCACCTTTCACCCGGCGGCGCTCCTGCGCGATCCCGCCAAGAAGCGTCCGGTGTGGGAGGACTTCAAACGGATCCGGCGCGACCTCGACGCCCTCGCGTCTGGCGAAAGAGCCTCCAGAGAAGATTCCTGACCCGGCTGGGGCTGTCCGGGATGAGCGCCGTCCGGCGCTCGCCGGCGTAGCCGACGAGGTCCGGCTCCCGTCCCCACGTGACGGCGACGATCGCCGTGCCCCTCCTTGCGGCATCCGTGAGGGCGGTCGGCGGCAGGTCCTCGAGGAGTCCCGTGTGGAGGAGAACAGAGCCCTGCGGGGCGGCCTCGAGCGCCGCGGCGAGCGCCTGGCGTCCCGGCCGGCGGCCGGAGATGATAATGGAGGCGCCCTGCCTCCCCGGCTCGACCAGCCTCCGCCGGTCGCGCTCGAGGGCCCGGAGGGCGGCCTCGGCGGGAGCGCCCACGCCGACGAGCGTCGCCGCTCCGGCAGGAAGGGCGTGAACGATCGAGGAGAGGGGCGTCCTGGGCAGGGCATCCTCGCTGAGCCCGAGGGCGGCGAGGAAGAGAAAGAGCGTGTCGGAGACCGCCCAGGGGACCTCGTCCATCGCCCCCGGCCGCACCCCGGTCAGGCGGAATGCCCCCGGGGAGATGGCGCTGAGCGGAAGGTCGATGGCCGGGAGGGCGCCATGGACCGCCCCGACGTAGACGCGGGTGGCGCCCTTGGGAAGCGGAGGCGCAAGATGGGGAAGGAGCGGGAACGGCAAGGGCGGGGTGAAGGGGCTCTCGCCGGGGTGGACGAAGGGTCCCTCAGGCACGGGGCCGCTCCTCGCTGTCATATCGCCCACATTTCCATGGCGGGCGGGGGATGTCCTCTGGCAGGCCGCGACGGACGGAACCCGAGTTGAGGCGGTGCACGGCGCATCTCGCCGACGCCGAGGCGACCCGTGCTCTGGGCGAGGCGATCGGCAGGCTCGGCGGACCGGGCACGACCGTCCTTCTCGCAGGGCCCATCGGCGCCGGCAAGACGACGCTCGCCCAGGGGGTCCTCGCAGTATGGGCAGGGGTGGCAAGGGCGAAGAGCCCGACCTTCACGCTCGTCGCCTCCTACCCGGGTGACGTGCACCACGTGGACCTCTACCGCCTGACCGAGGGCGAGGCGGAGGACGTCGATATCATGGACCTCTTTGGGCCCTCGTCGCGGGTGATCGTCGAATGGTGGGAGCGGGCGCCCCGGCTGATGCCGCCGGAGGCGCTCTCGGTGCGGCTCGAGGGCGACGGGGCGGGGCGCCTGGCGATCCTCGAGGCGAGCGGTGCGGCGTGCGAGGCGATGCTCGAGGCGCTTTGCCGGGAAGGGGGTGGCGCACGATGAGAGGAGACCTCGTGGCCATCGAGACGACGGGATCCCTCACCTCCGTCGCCCTCTTCCGGGATGGCGTCGTGCAAGGAGAACAAAGCCTGTTGGCCGAACGCTCCCACGGTCGCGAGATCCTGCCGCTCTTGAAGGGCGTGCTGGATTCTCTCGCCCTTCGGGCCGACGCCGTCGCGGTATCGGCCGGGCCGGGATCATTCACCGGCATCCGGGTCGGCATGAGTGCGGGGCGGGCCCTTGCCTACGCTTGGGATGCCACCCCGGTCGCCGTCCCGACCCTGGCCGCCTGGGCCGAGGCAGTTGGCGACGCCGGCAGGACGATGGCGCTCCGACGGGCGGGACGCGACGCCGTGTTCGCCCAGGTCTTCGCCCCCGAAGGTGCCGAAGAGACCGGCGGGCCCAGGCGGCTGACCCATGGCGAGGTCCTGCGCCTTTTCGGTGGGGAGCGCCTCGTCGTGGTGACCGACGGACCGCTGCCCTTCCCCCGCCCTTCGGCCTGGGAGGTCATGGGTGGCATGGATGCACGGGCCATCGGCACCTGGGCCGTGCGGCACGGGGAGGATGGCCATGACGTGGGATTTCATCCGATTTATCTTCGGCCATCCCAGGCGGAACAGGGAGGCAGCTGAACCCGGAGTGGACGCCCTTCAGGAGATGCCCGTCCGGATCGAGAGGATGCGCCTCGATGACCTCGACGGTGTGATGGAGGTCGAGCGCCTCTCCTATGAGACACCGTGGTCGCGCCGGGCATTCGTGTCCGAGGTGACCGAAAACGCCTACGCCCATTACTTCTGTGCGAAGCAGGGAGCCAAGGTGGTTGGCTACATCGGCATGTGGCTCATCCTCGACGAGGCCCACATCACGAACGTCGCCGTCCACCCCGACTTCCGGTCGATGGGGATCGGGCGGATGCTCATGGACAACGCCATCAGCGTCACCGAGGCACATGGATGCCCGAAGATCACGCTTGAGGTCAGGAGACACAACCTCATCGCCCAGAGTCTCTACCGCTCGCTGGGCTTCCAGATGGCGGGGATCCGGAAGGGCTACTACACCGACAACGGCGAAGACGCCTTCATCATGGTGCGGGATACCCAAAAGCCCCTCTCCGGGGAGGACTGACGCCGTGTCCCTGACCGTTCTCGGCATCGAGACCAGCTGTGACGAGACGGCTGCCGCCGTCGTGCGCGACGGCGGCCTCCTGTCGAGCGTAATCGCCTCCCAGGTCGCCCAGCACCGCCCCTTCGGCGGGGTGGTGCCGGAGATCGCCTCGCGCCAGCATCTGGAACTGATCCAGCCGACGGTCGAGGAGGCGCTGTCGCTGGCCGGAGTCGCCAAGGGTGCCCTCGATGGCGTCGCCTTCACGAACGGACCCGGGCTTCTGGGCGCCCTTCTCGTCGGCAGCACGTACGGCAAGGCGCTGGCCTTCGGCCTGCGCATTCCGTTCGTCGGTGTCAACCATATCCTCGCGCACGTTCACGCTGCCTTCCTCGCCGAGGAGCCCCGCTTTCCCCTCCTCGCCCTCGTGGTCTCGGGGGGCCATTCGGACCTCGTCCGCTTCCATGCGCCTCTGAGCGTGGAGGTGATCGGCCACAGCCTCGACGATGCGGCAGGTGAGGCCTTCGACAAGGTGGCGCGTGTCCTCGGCCTGCCGTATCCGGGCGGGCCCCGCCTCGAGGAGCTGGCGCGCTCCATGGAAGGGGAGGGGGCTTCTCTGCCGCAGATCCGCCTGGGTCCGGACCACCCCTTTGACTTCAGCTTTTCCGGACTGAAGACGGCGGCGGTGCGCGCCCATGAGGCGGGCGCCTCGCCGGCAGCTGTGGCGAAGGCTTTTCAGGAGCGGGCCATCAGCCACCTGGTCGAGACGACCCTGAGGGCGCTTTCCGATGGGGACGCCATGCTGGTCGTGGCCGGCGGCGTGTCGGCCAACACGGCCCTGCGCCGTGCCTTCGAGGATGCGCTCCCAAAACGGCGCGTCGTCTTCCCCCCGGCGGGGATGTCGACGGACAATGCGGCGATGGTCGCCCGCATAGGGTGGGAGGAACTCAGGGAAGGTCACACCAGTCCGTTGGACCTCGTTCCCGAGCCACTCGTCCGCCCGTTCCGGTGAAGGGAGGATGGCTCCTGTGACCTTGGGCTTCGGGGGGCACATCCCGGAGATAGCGGGCGACGCCTTCGTGGCGCCGGACGCCGTCGTGGCGGGACGCGTGAAGATCGGCGGGAGGGCCTCCGTGTGGTTCGGCGCCGTGATCCGGGGAGACGGCGACGAGATTGCGGTGGGCGACGAAACGAACATCCAGGACCGGGTCGTCATCCATACCGATCCCGGCTTCCCGTGCCGCATAGGCCGCGCGGCGACGGTCGGACATGGAGCGATCCTCCACGGCTGCACCGTCGGCGACGGGGCGCTCATCGGCATGGGGGCGATCCTCATGAACGGCTCGGTCGTGGGGGAGGGAGCCATCGTCGGGGCCGGGAGCCTCCTCCCCGAGGGGAGGACGGTGCCACCGGGCACCCTTGCTCTGGGCCAGCCCGTCTCCGTCCGCCGCGACCTCACGCCGGCAGAGCGGTCTGCCGGCCGGCTGGGCGCCGCCCACTACGCCGAACTTGCCGAAAGATACCGAGAGGGCATCTAATCTCTTCCGGGACGGGCGACACTGGGCGCGGGGGAATCTTCATGGATCTTCGTGAGGCCAGGAGCGTCCACTTCATCGGCATCGGCGGCTACAGCATGAGCGGCCTCGCCGAGATCCTGCAAAGCCGCGGCTACCGGGTCACGGGATCCGATGCCAAGGCGTCGACGCGCACGGAGCGGCTCCTGCGCCGGAAGGTGCCGGTGATGATCGGGCACGACCCCTCCCATGTGGATCGCGCCGACATCGTCGTCTACACCTCGGACGTCAAGGAGGACAACGTCGAGTTCGCCGCCGCCAGGGAGGCTGGCACCCTGCTCCTGCACCGCTCGGACGTCCTCGCCGCCCTGCTCGCCGAGGGCCGTTCGATCGCCGTCACCGGCTCACACGGGAAGACGACCACGACGACCCTCACAGGACACCTCCTGGAGGCATCCGGCAGGGATCCGACGGTGATGGTGGGCGGCGAGGTCGATGCCTGGGGCGGCGGCGTGCGCATGGGCAAAGGCGAGTGGATCGTGGCGGAAGCCGACGAGAGCGACGGTTCGCACCTGAAGTACACCCCGGACGTCGCCGTCATCACGAACGTCGAGGCCGAACACCTCGACCACTACCGCGGCGACTTCGACGCCCTGAAGCGGGCGATGGCCGACTTCGTCGCCCATGTGAAGGACGGCGGGACGGCCGTGCTCGGCGCCGACGACCCCTACCTCGCCACGCTCCGGGCGAAGGGCGGATGCCAGACCGTTCATTACGGACTCAGCAAGGGTGCCACCCTCACCGCCGCCCGCATCGCACCGCAGGGGGGGGGTCACGCCTTCGATGTGGTGTGGGAGGGGCGGGCGCAAGGCCGCGCCGTGATTCCCATCCCCGGCCGCCACAACGTGGTGAATGGCCTCGCCGCCCTGGGGGCGGCGATGGCATCGGGCGTTGTGCTGGCCGAGGCCATCCCCGCCCTTGCCGGCTTCGCCAACGCCCATCGGCGCTTCGAGGTGCACTACCGGGGGCGGGGCATCCTCGTCGTCGACGACTACGCCCACCACCCGACCGAGATCCGGGCCGAGATCGAGGCGGCGCGCGAGCTCGGCCCGCGCCGGCTGATCGTCGCCTTCCAACCCCAGCGCTATTCCCGCACGAAAAGCCTCTTCGACGATTTCGCGAAGGCCTTCGACGGCGCTGACGTGGTCTATCTCCTCGACATCTACGCCCCTCCCGGCGAAGCCCCGATCGCCGGGGTGAGCGGGGAGCGCCTCGCCGCCGAGGTGCGACGCCTGAAGGGGGACCCCGTCTTTCATGTCGCAGGTCCCGATGACCTCGTGAAGGCCCTTCTGCCGACGCTCAGGGAGGGGGACGTCGTGCTCACGCTCGGCGCCGGCGACATCTTCCGGGCCGCGGGGGCCATGGCCGAAGGGCTCGCCTGAGCCAGCTTGCGTCCATCGCCGCCTGCCGCCGGCCCTAGGCCCGCCCGTCACCATCCGACAAACGGCGGATGGTGACGGGCGTGTGTTTCCCCATGCCCGTACCACGTGCACATGCGCAGCGTCGGGAGGGGACGAGGCGCTTAAGGGACTGCGGACGTTGGCGCCCACGAGGAACTCGCGGCGGGCGAGGAATTGGTCCTGGCGCTCTTTGCCACGGGCTCACGAAAGGGCAGATCGAGGGCGTCCCGAGCGTCAGGGAGGCCACCATCCGCTCGCACGTGCAGCATGGCCTGGCGAAGTTGCCAGCCTCGGACAGGGCCTGGGCGGTCGGAAGGGCCTGGCGCAAGACGGTCATGCTCCAGTTTTGTCGTCGGCCTTTGTGTACGAAGGCCGCCGTGCTATCCTTTGGACAATCCAGCGCCGTCGAAATGGGGCTGCTGCCGGCATGTCGGATGAGCGCATCGTCAAAGAGGCTCTGACCTTTGACGATGTCCTTCTCGTACCCAGAAGATCCGGAGTCCTTCCGAAAGAGGTGTCCCTGCGCACCCGCCTCACCCGGCGCATCTCCATCAACATCCCGCTCGTGGCCGCCGGCATGGACACCGTCACCGAATCGCGCATGGCCATTGCCGTAGCCCGAGAGGGCGGCATCGGCGTGATCCACATGAACATGCCGATTGCCGCCCAGGCGGCGGAAGTCGACAAGGTGAAGCGCTCCGAGCACGGCATCATCCACAGCCCGATCTTCCTCACGCGGGGTCATTCCGTGAAGGATGCCCTCGAACTCATGGCACGCTACCGCATCTCCGGCGTCCCGGTGGTTGACGCCGGGGGGAGCCTGGTCGGCATCGTCACGAACCGCGACCTGCGCTTCGAGGAGGACAACGCCCGCTCCCTCGACGAGGTCATGACCTCAGAGGGCCTCGTGACTGCATCCGAGGGGACCACGCTCGATGAGGCCCAGGCGATCATGGGGCGCCACAAGATCGAGAAGCTGCCGCTCGTCGATGAGGCCTTTCAGCTGAAGGGCCTCATCACCATCAAGGATATCGAGAAGACGCGCCAGTACCCGAACTCCGCCAAGGACGCCAAGGGACGCCTTCTCGTCGCCGGCGCCGTCTCGACCGGCAAGGAGTCCGAGAAAAGGGCTGCCGCCCTCGTCGAGGCCGGTGTCGACGCCCTCGTCGTGGACACCGCCCACGGCCACTCCGAAGGCGTGCTGAGGATGGTGGCGCGCCTCAGGAGCAGCTATCCCGAGGTCGAGATCATCGGCGGCAACGTCGCCACGGCAGACGGGGCGAAGGCGCTCATCGACGCAGGCGTGGACGCCGTGAAGACGGGCATCGGCCCGGGAGCGATCTGCACCACCCGAGTCGTCGCAGGGGTGGGCGTGCCGCAGGTGACGGCCGTGATGGACACGGTCGAGGCCGCCGAAAGGGCCGACGTGCCCGTCATATCTGACGGCGGCATCCGCGCCTCGGGAGACATCACCAAGGCGCTCGGCGCAGGGGCCTCCTCGGTCATGGTGGGCTCGCTCCTGGCGGGCTGCGACGAGGCGCCCGGGGCCCTCGAGATTTACCAGGGGCGGTCCTTCAAGTCCTACCGGGGTATGGGGAGCCTCGGCGCCATGAACCAGGGCTCGTCGGGCCGCTACTTCCAGGAGGGCGCCCCCAAGTTCGTGCCGGAGGGCGTCGAGGCGCGCGTGCCCTACCGCGGCCCGCTGTCAGAGACGGTCTTTCAGCTCATGGGAGGGCTGCGCTCCGGCATGGGGTATCTTGGGACCGGGACAATCGAGGAGCTGCGCCACGAGGCGCGCTTCGTCCGCATTTCGGGCGCCGGGCTCAGGGAGTCCCATCCGCACGATGTCGACATCACCAAGGAAGCGCCCAATTACCGCTAGCAAAGGAGCCTTCTCGGTTGCACTTTGAAATCTCGGGGGGCCATCCGCTTTCCGGCCGGGTGGCGGTCAACGGATCCAAGAACTCGGCCCTGGCCCTGATCAGTGCCGCGGCGCTGGCCCAGGAGGGCGTCACGGTCCTTGAGAATGTGCCTCGCTACACCGACATCCTCGACCTCTGTGACATCCTGCGCGCCCTCGGGGCCAGTGTCGAGTTCACGGGGGCGCGCGAACTCACGATCGAGGCCCCCGAGATCACGAACCATGTGGCGCCCTATGACAAGGCCAGCAAGCTCCGGGGGTCCACCTACATCGTGGGTCTCCTCCTCGCCCGAGTGGGGCGGGCCGAGGTCGCCCTGCCCGGCGGCTGCGACATCGGTGCGCGGCCCGTGGATTTCCACCTGAAGGGGTTCGAGGCCCTCGGCGCCAGGGCCCGGGTGGAGCACGGATCGATCCTGGCGGAGACGCCGGGCGGGCTCAAGGGCACCGAGTTCTACATCGACCGGGCATCCTTCGGCACCACTGTCAACCTGATGATCGCCGGCAGTCTGGCGGAGGGCACGACCCACCTCGAGAACGCAGCCCGCGAGCCGGAGATCGTCGACCTCGCCAACTTCCTCACCTCGCTTGGCGCCACGGTGCGCGGCGCCGGCACGAACGCCATCCGCATCGAGGGGGCGAAGGTGCTCCACGGCGCCCGCCACGAGATCATCCCCGACCGGCTGGAGGCCGGGACCTATCTCCTGGCCTGTCTCGCCACAGGCGGGCAGGTGACGGTGGAGCAGTGCATCCCCGAGCACCTGGCCACAGTCGGGACGAAGATCGAGGAGGCCGGCGCCACCCTCGATATCGGGGATGACACCATGACGGTGACGGCCGCGCAGCGCCCCCGGGCCGTCGACATCCAGACGCAGCCGCATCCAGGGTTCCCGACCGACCTGCAGTCGCCCTTCGTCGCCGCCATGGCCGGGGCCGACGGGGTGAGCGTGGTGCAGGAGACGCTCTTCGAGAACCGCTTCGGGTATGTCAACGAGCTCCTCCGACTCGGCGCCAGCATCAAGGTGGAGCGGGACACGGCCATCGTGCGCGGCGTCGACGTGCTCTCGGGGGCCCCTGTCGCGGCGCGGGAGATCAGGGGCGGCGCCGCCCTCGTGATCGCCGGGCTGGCAGCCAAGGGGACGACGCACATCGACGGCGTGCGGTACATTGAACGGGGCTACGAGAACCTCGACGGCAAGCTCCACGCCCTAGGCGCCGACATCAGGCGCGTGGAGGATTAGGAAGGAGCATGTCCATGGCGCAAAGGGCAGTCATCGTCGCCGCCAAGCGGACGGCGTTCGGAAGGCTGGGCGGATCGCTCAGGGACATCCCGGCCACCGACCTCGGGGCGGCGGCCATCAAAGCGACATTGGAATCCGTGAATGTGGCGGGCGGGGAAGTCGACGAGGTCATCATGGGGATGGTGGTGCAGGCCGGAGCCGGCCAGATCCCATCCCGGCAGGCGACCATGGCGGCCGGCCTGCCCAAGGAGGTTCCCTCCCAGACGATCAACAAGGTGTGCGCCTCGTCGCTGAAGGCTGTCAACCTGGCGGACGTCCTCATCCGGGCCGGGGAGGCGGGATGCGTCGTCGCCGGCGGCATGGAATCCATGTCCCGTGCCCCCTACCTCGTCGAGCAGGGGCGCTTCGGCTATCGCCTGGGGGACGGGCGCCTCGTCGACTCCGTCGTGCACGACGGACTGTGGTGCAGCTTCGGGAACTGCCACATGGGGACCTACGGTTCGGAGGTGGCGGCAGAGTTCCACACGAGCCGCGAGGAGCAGGACGCCTGGTCCTACCGTTCCCACATGCTGGCGGCCAGGGCGACGGACGAGGGCCTCTTCAGGGATGAGATCCTCCCGCTCCCATTGAGGTCCGGCGAGATCTTCGCCGCAGACGAGGCGATCCGGCGCGACACGACCCTCGAAAAGCTGGCGAAGCTCCGACCGGCCTTCGAGCCGGACGGGACGACCACGGCGGGCAACGCCCCCGGCCTCAATGACGGGGCATCAGCCCTCCTCGTGATGAGCGAGGAGCGGGCGAAGGCGTCCGGCCTGCCAGTGCTCGCCCGTATCATGGCGCAGGGCCAGGCCTCGGACGAGCCCAAGTACCTCGCCACCGTGCCCCGCCAGGCCGCTGACGCCGCCCTCAGGAAGGCCGGGATGAAGGCTTCGGACCTGGACCTCGTGGAGATCAACGAGGCCTTCGCCTCGGTCACGCTGATCTCGACGAAGCAGCTCGGGATCGATCCGGAGAAGGTGAACGTGAACGGCGGGGCCGTCGCCCTGGGACACCCGATCGGGGCGTCGGGGGGCCGGATCCTGATGACGCTCATCTACAGCCTGCGCCGCCGTGGAGGCGGCGTGGGGCTCGCCGCCATCTGCTCCGGCGGCGGTCAGGGCGAGGCCACGATCGTCGAGGTGAAAGGCTGATGGGCGACCTCTTCGTCGCCGGCGCCGGCCAGATGGGCTCAGGCATCGCCCAGGTCGCCGCCCAGGCTGGGCGCCGCGTCATTCTGCGCGACGTCGACGATGCGCGCCTCGCCTGGGGCCGACGCAACATCGAGAACTCGCTCGGCCGCCTGCAAAAGCGCGGCAGCCTGACCGGGGAAGCGGCGGCGAGCGTGCTGGCGCGCATCTCCTTCACCACCGACCTCATGCCGGTGAAGGATGTCCCACTCGCCATCGAGGCCATTGTCGAGGATCTCGCCGCCAAGCGGGATCTCCTCACGGCGCTCGACCGCCTCGCCGCCAAGGAGACCGTGCTCGCCTCCAACACCTCGACCCTGCCGATCACCGAGCTCGGCCGGGCGACAGGGCGTCCCGAGCGCGTGATCGGCATGCACTTCATGAATCCACCACCCGTCATGTCGCTCGTCGAGGTGGTGCGTGCTCTCACCACCTCCGACGAGACCTTCCGGCGGGTGTGGGATGAGGCCCTCGCCTACGGGAAGACGCCTGTCCTCGTGAACGACTATGCCGGCTTCGTGTCGAACCGCATCCTCATGCCGATGATCAACGAGGCCGTCTACTGCCTCATGGAAGGCGTCGCCGAGCGGGATGCGATCGACACGGTGATGAAGCTCGGCATGAACCACCCCATGGGTCCGCTCGCCCTGGCGGACCTGATCGGGCTCGACACCTGCCTCGCCATCATGGAGATCCTGCAACGGGACCTGGGCGACGACAAGTACCGGCCCTGCCCGCTCCTTCGCACCTATGTGCGGGCCGGCTACCTGGGGCGCAAGTCCGGGCGCGGCTTTTACTCCTATGGGGACTCCTGACGGCGCGAGGCGCCTCACCCACCTCACCGAGAGGGGCGAGGCCCACATGGTCTCGGTGGGCGCCAAGGACGTCACCGCTCGACGGGCGACGGCCGAGGGGTTTGTCCTGCTCTCCGCCGAGGCGATCTCCGCCATTTCCTCGGGCACGGTGCCGAAGGGCGACGCCTTGGCGGTGGCCCGCCTTGCAGGTATCATGGCCGCCAAGAAGACGTCCGACATCATCCCGCTCGCCCACCCGGTGGCGATCACCGGCATGAAGGTGGAGCTCACGGTCGAGGACAGCCGCGTCCGCATCGAGGCGACGGCGGAGACGATGGACCGCACCGGGGTGGAGATGGAGGCCCTGACGGCGGTGGGTGCCTCGGCGCTCGCCCTCTACGACATGGTGAAGGCCATCGACCGGGCGGCGGTGATCGAGGGCGTGCGCCTGCTCGCCAAGTCCGGCGGCAAGAGTGGACAGTTCAGGGCAAAGGATCGAACGACCTAAGGAGGGCCAGGTTGCTCACGCCCAAGTCAACCCTCATCACCCGGCAGGAGATCCAAAGCCGCGTCCACGAGATGGCGAAGGAGATCTCCCGCGCCCACAGAGATGACGACCTCATGGTGATCTCTGTCCTGAAGGGTGCCGTCATCTTCGCCTCGGACCTGGTCCGACACCTCACCATGCCGCTCTCCATGGACTTCGTGGCCGTCGAGAGCTACGGCCAGAGCACCGAGTCGTCCGGCATCGTCAAGATCACCCGCGACACCGAGGCCGATTTCACCGGCCGCCACGTGCTGCTGGTCGAGGACATCGTCGACACCGGGCTCACGCTCCGCTACCTCCTGCAGCACCTATCGGGCAAAAAGCCGGCGTCGCTCGAGGTCGCCGTTCTCCTCGACAAGGCCTCCCGCCGGCAGGTGCAGGTCCCCGTGACCTACCGCGGCTTCGAGATCCCCGACGCCTTCGTGGTGGGCTACGGGCTCGACTACGCCGGGCGCTACCGGAACCTGCCCGACATCATGGTCGTGGCGGAGGAAGACTGAGTTGGCCCGACCGGTCGTCATCCTCGACTTCGGGGCCCAGTACGCGCAGCTCATTGCAAGGCGCGTGCGCGAGATCGGCTTTTTTTCCGTCATCGTCCCGTTCGACACGCCGCTTACCGAAATCAGGAGGATGGGGGCGGCCGCCGTCATCCTCTCGGGCGGCCCGAGGAGCGTCTACGACGACGGATCGCCCCTTCCAGCCGAGGATCTCATGGCCTCCGGCCTCCCCATCCTCGGCATCTGCTACGGGATGCAGGCCATCGCCCACCTCCTGGGCGGAGACCTGGTCCCCGCCCACACCCGCGAGTACGGAAGGGTGACGCTCGCGACCAGGGCGCCTTCGGTGCTGTTCGGCGACGAAGAGGGCGAGCGCACGGTGTGGATGAGCCATGGGGACACGGTGCAGAGCCCGCCCCCCGGCTTCCGGACGACGGCGAGCACCGGGAGCGTGCCGGTCGCCGCCATGGAGGATCCCGCCCGGGGCCTCTTCGGTGTGCAGTTCCACCCTGAGGTGGTGCACACGGAGGGCGGACGCGAGATCTTGCGCCGGTTCCTCATCCACGGGGCGCACCTCAGCCAGGACTGGCGGATGGGCGACGCCATCGCCGAAGGGATCGCCGCCATCCGGAGGACGGTCGGGGACGAGAAGGCCATGGTTGCCCTTTCCGGCGGCGTCGACTCCTCCGTGGCGGCGGCGCTCGTCGAACGGGCCATCGGCAAGAACCTCATCGCCGTCTTCGTCGACCACGGCCTCATGCGCCAGGGTGAGGGCGACGTCGTCGAGGAGGCGTTCACCCGGACGTTTCCCTCCACATTCAGGCGCATCGACGCCTCGGACCGGTTCATCGCGGCCCTCGCGGGCGTCGTCGACCCGGAGCGCAAGAGGCGCATCATCGGCGAGCTCTTCATCGAGGTCTTCCGGGAGGTGGCGAGGGGAATAGGGGACGTGCCCTATCTCGTGCAGGGCACGCTCTACCCGGACGTCATCGAGTCCGGGACATCGCAGGCGGCCGTCATCAAGAGCCACCACAATGTCGGCGGCCTTCCCGCCGAACTGGGATTCAAGCTCGTGGAGCCGCTCAGGGACCTCTTCAAGGACGAGGTGCGCCAGATGGGGCGGGAACTCGGTTTGCCCGCCGCCCTGGTGGATCGTCAGCCGTTCCCGGGCCCGGGGCTCGCCATACGCATCGTGGGCGAGGTCACCCGTGATCGCCTCGACCTCCTGAGAGCGGCCGATGCCATCGTGCGCGAGGAGGTCGAGACGGAGGCGCTCGCCCAAGGCCTGTGGCAATACTTCGCAGTGCTGCCCGGGGCCCGCTCGGTGGGTGTCATGGGCGACGGGCGGACCTACGACGAGGCGATCGTGGTGCGCGCCGTCACCTCCGAGGACGGCATGACCGCCGACTGGGCGCGCCTGCCGCATGGGCTCCTCGATCGGCTGGCAAGCCGCCTTGTGGGCGAGGTGCGAGGCGTCAACCGGGTGCTCTACGACATCACGTCGAAGCCCCCCGGCACGATCGAATGGGAATAGGCCCGACCGGGGAACAGGCGGGAAGGGGCCGGCGTCCGCAGGCCGACCCCTTCTCACTCATCCCTGTGCGCCTCGTCCTTGATCTCGTCCCGGAAATCGCGTATGGCCTGCCGACGGCGTTCGTTCTTGTCCCTGACCTGGTCGATCTGCTTCGGTGGCAGATCCTCGTCGTGGGCCTTCACGAAGTCCTCGGCTTCCTCCAGGTTCTCATAGGTGTTCCTGAGGTGGTCCTGGAGCCTCTCGACGTTGTCTGACCTGTCGTCCGGGTTGGGCCTTGGCATCTGATGAGTTCACCTCAGCGGTAGGATGCGCCGCAGGGGGGCGGAAATGCGCTCTGCGACGCCCCCGGGGCGCAGGGAGCGGCGGCGCGTCGTGGCCTTTGGCAAGAAGGGCGTCCTCCTTGTCATGGCTCAACCCTTCAGCGCAGGATGATGCCATCCTGCCGTTTCGTCGCTGGAGGCCGTGCCATGCTTGGGATCCCCGCCGAAAGCCTCGTCGCTTTCATCCTTGTGGCCGCCCTGGTGATTGCCGTACCCGGCCCGAGCGTGATCTTCATCGTGTCGCGGGCTTTGGCGAGTGGACGGCGCGTGGCCGTGCTGAGTGTGCTCGGCAACGCGCTCGGCGAGTACGCCCAGGTGATCGTGGTCGCTCTTGGCATCGGCGTGCTGATCGAAGAGTCGCTGGTGCTCTTCACCGGCCTGAAGATCGTCGGGGGCGGCTATCTGATCTATCTCGGCGTCAGGACCTACCTCTCCCGGCGCCATGTCGTCGCCGCCCTCGAATCGGTTTCGGCCCCACGGCTGATGGATGGGCGCCCTTTTCTCCAGGGCGTGACGGTCGGGGCGACCAACCCGAAGACGATCGTCTTCATGGCGGCGATCCTTCCGCAGTTCGTGCGTGTCCCGGCGGGAGGCGTGCCGCTTCAGATCCTCGTCCTGGGGGCCATCTTCTCCGCCATCGCCATTCTTTCCGACTCCGCCTGGGCCCTCGCAGCCGACGCCTTTCGCACCTGGTTTGCAAGGTCGCCGCGTCGGCTCGAACTGATCGGTGGCGGCGGCGGCATCGCCATCGCCGCCCTCGGGGTGGGGCTTCTCGTCGCCGGGCGCAAGAACTGAGCGCAAGCCCCCATGCGAGGCCCGCTGTGCTTTCGTGGCCACAGACAGAAGGTGACATCCCCCCGATGCGCAGAGATCGCTCAGGCGCTCTTCGCAAGGCGCCACCGGACCGCCGCAGATGGTGCTGAGGCGGACCCGCCCTGGATGAAGGCATGGCGCAGGAATGAATTGGCTTGTGGATGAGTTCGTGTGTGGAAGCGTCACAGAAGGGTTGATCCGACATATGACGAATTACCGACGCGGCGCCACGAGCGCGGGATGACCCATCTCGGGAACCGGCCCGTCGAACAGACCGATACCGTCTTCCAGATCGTGTTCGACCCGTCACCCTGAGGGTTTCATGCGGGGAGTGCCGTGGGTTGGTTGCTCGTGAGCCTTTGAGCGGGGAGAGGCCTGCTCTCACTGTCCTTTCGCCAGTGCCCGCCGTCCGTTCCCCCAGGCTGGAGCGCGTCGCCTGCAGAGCATGCGACGGCCGCGGTTTCGTCGAACCTCTCGAACGCAGCCGACTCACCCTGAGGGGGGCCATCGACACCCTGACCTGCCTGGAATGCGCGGGCGGCGGGTTCGTCTACACGTCGCGCTGATCGAAGCCGCATCCTGCTTCCTGACAGACGGCGCCCGGGCGGGCGCCTTTTCGCGTCCCGAACCGGCCCACGGGTCCCGTCCGCCCTCGAGCGTGGCCGTTAAGGGTGGCCAGACGGACATCCCTCGCAGGCGGCGACGGGAGTTCAGGGAGGGGGTGTGGAAGGAGGGAGCATCGTCAGCCATCGAAGGGAGCGGCGGCATTGAAAGCCATCCGGTATCACGGCTACGGCTCGCACGACGTCCTGACCCTCGAGGAGGTGCCAGACCCCACACCGGGTCCGGGCGAGGTCGTGATCGACCTGCGCGCCGCCGCCATCAACCACCTCGACATCTGGGTGCGTGAGGGGGTCTACGGCGACCGGCTGAAGATGCCGCACATCCCGGGCTCGGACGGCGCCGGCGTGGTCGCCGAGATCGGGCCGGGCGTGAGGGACGTGGCGGTCGGCGAAGAGGTCGTGATCAGCCCCGGACTGTCCTGTGGGACGTGTGAGATGTGCCTCAAGGGCGAGGACAATTTCTGTCCGTCCTATGTCATCCTCGGCGCCGGTCCGGACGGAACGTACGCCGAGCGTGTGGCGGTGCCGAGACAAAACCTGGTCCCCAAACCAGCGGGACTGTCCTTTTCCGAGGCGGCCAGCCTGCCGCTCGTGCTGGTCACGGCCTGGCACATGCTGCACGCCCTCGCCGGGGTGCGCCAGGGCGAGACGGTACTGGTCATCGGCGGCACGAGCGGGGTCGGATCGGCGGCCATCCAGCTGGCGAGGCTGGCCGGGGCGACGGTCATCGCCACGGCGTCAACAGGGAAGATGGACCGGCTTCGCACCTTGGGCCCCGACCATGTGATCGACCATGCCGTCGAGGACATCCGGAGGAAGGTCGGCGAGATCACGGACCGGCGGGGCGTCGACGTCGTGTTCGAGCACGTCGGCAAAAAGACCTGGGACGCCTCGCTGAAATCGCTGCGCCCAGGCGGCCGTCTCGTGACCTGCGGCTCCACCAGCGGCTATGACGCCGTCACCGACCTGCGCTATCTCTACCAGAGGCAGCTTCGCATCATGGGCGACTACATGGGCACGAAAGGCGAACTTCTTGAGGCCTGGCGCCTGGTCGCCGCGGGAGTCGTACACCCCTTCGTCGATCGCACGTTCCCGCTGGCCCAGGCGGCAGATGCCCACGCCTATGTCGAGGGCCGAATGGCCGCAGGAAAAGTTGTGCTCACGATTGGATCCGAACATTAACATGTAAATGATGTAAAAAGTTCGGATTTCGGCTTGAGGGGGATCCTCCGGGCTGGTAGGCTCTGCTCAGGGGGCGACCGGTCATGAACGCTCTGGTCCTCATCCTCATGGGTTCGGAGTCCGACCTTCCCAAACTCGGGCCTGCCTTTACGGCGCTCGACGACCTCGAGATCCCGCACGAGGCATCCCTGATCTCCGCCCACCGAGATCCCGAGCGGGTGGCGACGAGGGTGGCCGAGTTCGAGTCCGCCGGCGGCCAGGTGATCATCTGCGCGGCCGGCCTCGCTGCGCACCTCGCCGGCGCCGTCGCCGGTCGCACGATCCGGCCGGTCATCGGGCTTCCCCTCTCCGGAGGCCCGCTGTCCGGAATGGATGCGCTCCTCTCCACCGTTCAGATGCCGAAGGGTGTACCCGTCGCCACGGTCGGCGTCGACCAGGCTGAAAACGCCGCCCTGCTCGCCGGCGAGATCCTGGCGCTCAGCGACCGGCGGCTGGCGGATCGCATGGCGGGCCGGCGCATGGCGACCCGGGAGGCCCTGCGCGAGAGGGACGCCGCCCTGCAGGCCTCGGGTCCTTTCGATCGCGGCCGATGATCCCGCGCTACAGCCGCCCGGAGATGGCGGCCCTCTTTTCCGACGAGCACCGCTATGCCACGTGGTTTCGCGTGGAGATGGCGGCGCTCGACGCCTGGGCGGAGGTCGGCCGGGTCCCCTGGGACGCGGTCCGGGCCATCCGCCAGAAGGCCTCCTTTGATGCGAAGCGGATCGAGGAGATTGAGAAGGTCGTCCGGCACGACGTCATCGCCTTCACCCAGGCGGTGGCGGAGTCGGTCGGCGAAGAGGCGCGTTATTTCCACTATGGGCTGACGTCGTCCGATGTTACCGACACGGCGCAGGCCCTGGTGCTCGTCGAGGCGATCGACGCCATCGCCGCGGACGTGGAGGGGCTTCGCGGCATCCTCGCCCGGCGTGCCCGTGAGGAGCGCAGAACAATCGTCGTCGGGCGCACCCACGGCATGTTCGCCGAGCCGATGTCGCTCGCCCTGAAGTTCGCCCTGTGGCACGCGGCCCTCGGCCGGGACGGGCGCCGGCTTGGGGCCGCCCGGCGAAACCTGGCCCTGGGGAAGCTCTCCGGGGCGATCGGCACGTACATGGAGATCACACCGGCCGTCGAGGCTAAGGCGCTGGGCGCCCTGGGGCTCCAGCCGGCCGCTGTGACGACGCAGGTCCTCGACCGGGATGCCCATGCCGAATACCTCTCGGCGCTCGCCATCATGGGCGGGACGCTCGAGAAGATGGCCCTCGAAGTGCGGCTTCTGCAAAGGAGCGAGGTGCGGGAGCTGGGCGAGCCGTTCGCCCGCGGCCAGAAGGGCTCCTCGGCCATGCCGCACAAGCGCAACCCCGTCGTATCGGAGCGCATCTGCGGCCAGGCGAGGCTTCTCAGGGCATACGCCGGGGCAGGGTTTGAGGACATCGCCCTCTGGCACGAGCGGGACATCTCGCACTCGTCGGCGGAGCGGGTGGCGCTCGCCGATGCCTCCATCCTCGCTGACTTCATGCTCGCCGACATGACCTGGCTCATGGAGGGCCTCGTCATCGACCGTGAGCGCATGGCCGCCCATGTCGATGACTCGGGCGGCATCATCTTCTCCCAGCGTGTGCTCCTCGCCCTCGTCGAGCGGGGACTCACCCGCGAGGAGGCCTACGCCGCCGTGCAGGCGGCGGCGATGGAGGCGCTCGGCGGAGGCGACTTCAGGGAGGCCCTCAGGAAGACACCGGAGGTGGCGCAGGTCCTCGACGACGAGGCGTCGGCCGCGCTCTTCGACGTGGAACGCTACCTGAGGCACACCGATTTCATCCTCGAGCGGGCCCTTGGAGACGAAGGGAGTGGGTCAGGTGACAGAGGCTGAGTACGAAGGCAAGGCCAAGATCCTGATGACGGCCGATCGGCCGGAGGAGGTCCTCGTCTACTACAAGGACGACGCCACGGCCGGGAACGGCGCCAAGAAGGCGACCATCGAGCACAAGGGCGCCCTCAATGCCCGCATCACCGAACGGCTCTTCACGCTGCTCGCCGAAGCGGGCGTGCCGACCTGCCTCCTCGGCCGCCGGGACGAAAGGACGCTCGTCTGCCGACGCCTCGACATGATCCCGATCGAGGTCGTGCTGAGAAACGTCCTGGCCGGCTCCCTGGCACGCCGCCTCGGACGCCCCGAGGGGGAGGTCCTTCCCTTCCCGGTCGTGGAGTTCTACCTGAAGGACGATCCCCTGGGCGACCCCTTCCTGAACGAGGACCACGCCGTGGCACTGGGGTTCGCCACGCGCCAGGAGTGCGACGAGATGAAGGCGCTTGCCAGGCAGGTGAACGCCGTGCTCACCGAGTTCTTCGCGAGGAGAGGGATCCGCCTCGTCGACTTCAAGCTCGAGTTCGGGCGGGCTGACGGGAAGGTCCTTCTGGGCGACGAGATCTCCCCGGACACATGCCGCCTGTGGGATATGAAGAGCGGGGAGAAACTCGACAAGGACCGCTTCCGCCGCGATCTGGGCGGCGTTGGCGAGGCTTACCAGGAAGTGCTCAACCGGGTGGAGGGCTGACATGTCCCGCTTCGGGGTGCGCGTGCTGGTCTCTTTGAAGCCGGGCGTGCGCGACCCGGAGGGACAGGCGATCTCAGAGGCTCTCCCAGGGATCGGGGTGGAAGGGGTGGCGGACGTCCGGGCCGGGAAGGTCTTCGACCTGACCATCGAGGCTCCGGACGCCGCCACGGCTAGGGAGAAGGCGGATGTGGCTGCGAGAAGGCTTCTCGCCAATCCGGTCCTCGAGACCTTCGAACTGGAGATGGATCGTTCGTGAGGGCCGCCGTCTGCGTCTTCCCGGGATCGAACTGCGACCGGGACGCCTCGCATGCCATCCGCGAGGCGACGGGCGTTGTGGCGCCGCTCGTGTGGCACACGGACGTCGCCCGGGTGAGGGCGGACCTGTGGGTGCTGCCGGGCGGCTTCTCGTACGGGGACTACCTGCGGGCGGGGGCCCTGGCGGCGCTCTCGCCGGCGATCGACGCCATGCGCCGCCACGTGAATGAGGGAGGCCTCCTGCTCGGGATCTGCAACGGCTTCCAGATCCTCGTCGAGGCCGGTTTCCTTCCCGGAGCCTTCCAGTCCAACGACGTGCTCCATTTCACGGCGAGGGACGTCTTCCTGCGGGTGGCGCGAACCTCCTCGCCCTTCCTCTCCCTGTATCGGGAGGGCGAGGTCATCGAACTGCCCATCGCCCACGGCGAGGGAAGCTACCAGATGGGAGACGATGAGGCGTCACGGCTTGGGGCCACCCACCATGTGGCCCTCCAGTACTGCGACGGCGCGGGACGCGTCCAGCCGGAAGCCAACCCGAACGGGTCAGTGGACGGCATCGCCGCCGTGACGGATGCAACCGGCCGGGTGCTCGGCATGATGCCGCACCCGGAGCGCAACGCCGAGCCCCTCTTCGGTACCGCGGACGGCCAGCGCATCTTCCAGGGTGCGCTCGGCACGGTGAGAAGGGGTGTCGGCCGTGGCGCCTGAGGCGACCCAAGCGGGGCTCTCTGAGGAGGAGTGGGCAGTCCTCGTCCGGGGACTCGGCCGCCAGCCCCGCCCCGCCGAGGCCCTCATGGCCGGGGTGCTCTGGTCCGAGCACTGTTCCTACAAGCACTCCAAGACAACCCTTCGCTCCTTTCCGACGGCAGGAGGCCGGGTGGCCGTCGGGCCCGGCGAGAATGCCGGCGTCCTCGACATCGGCGGCGGCATGCTGCTGGCCGCCAAGATCGAGTCCCACAACCACCCGTCGGCGGTCGAGCCGTTTCAGGGCGCGGCGACCGGCATGGGCGGGATCATGCGCGACGTGCTCTCGGCCGGGGCGCGCCCGATCGCCTTCCTCGACGCCCTCTTCTTCGGCCCGCCGGGAGAGGCGACCGATGACTGGCTCGCCCATGGCATCGTGGCGGGCGTCGCCCATTACGGAAACTGTGTGGGCGTGGCCACGGTCGGCGGCCTGACCCGCTTTGACGAGGCGTATGCCCGCACCCCGCTTGTGAACGCCCTGTGCATCGGCATCGCGCCGATGGACGGGCTCCTGCGGAGCTCGGCCGGTCCCGTCGGGTCGAAGCTCCTCCTGATCGGTGCGGCCACAGGCAGGGATGGCGTGGCCGGGGCCGCCTTCGCCTCGCGCGAGACCTCCCAGGATGAGGCCACGCGTCCCCAGGTGCAGATCGGGGATCCCTTCCAGGGCAAGCTTCTCGTCGAAACCGTCCTCGAACTGGCCGAGAAGGGGCTCATCTGCAGCCTTGGTGACCTGGGCGCGGCGGGCATCACGTCGGCGGCGGCCGAAATGGCGGCGCGTGCGGGACGCGGCGTGAGGATCGACCTGTCGGCCGTACCGCTCAGGGAGAACGGCATGACGGCCGCCGAGATCCTCCTTTCGGAGACGCAGGAGCGCATGCTGGCATGCGTGCGGGTGGAGGACGAAAAAGCCGCCCTCGCGATCTGCGCCAGGTGGGGACTGCCTGCGGCCGTGATCGGTACGGTCACGGAGGAGCCGACGTTTCACGCCTCCCTGGACGGCGCCGTCGCCTGCGCCATGCCGATCGCCGTGCTCTCTGGCGGGGCGCCTCTCTCGGCCCTCAGCGAGATGGGGGGCCAAAGGACGCCCGCCGCCCCGCCGAAGGACATCCTGGCGGCGGTCATGGACCTTGTGGGTTCCGCAGCCTTTCCGAGCCGTCGTCAGGTCTTCGAGCATTTCGACGACCGGGTGGGCCTGCGCACGGCCGTCGGCCCGGGAGGCGAGGCTGCGCTCCTTCGCGTCTGGGAGGCGAGCGCCACGGTGGCGGCCACCGTCACCGCACGGCCCCGCCTCGTCGCCGCCGACGCCTTTTCCGGAGCGGCCGAGACCGTGCTCGAGGCGCTCCGGCGGCTTGCTGCCGTGGGGGCGAGGCCGATCGGCATCACCGACTGCCTCAATTTCGGCGATCCCGACGACGCCGCCGTCGCCTCCGACTTTGTCGGCGCCGTGCGGGGCATCGCACAGGTGGCGACGGTGCTTTCCGTCCCCGTCATCGGGGGCAACGTCAGCTTCTACAACGGCCGCCCAGGACAGCCGATCCTGCCCACGCCCGTCGTCGGCATGATCGGACTCGTCGACCCGGCCATCGACGTGGCCGCCCTCCGTCGGGCGAAGGCCGAGGGTTCCCTCTTCCTCCTCGGCCGGGCCGAGGGAGGCATGGCTAAGGGCCTTCCTCCGGGTCCCGATGTCGACGCCGAGGCGCGGCTTGCGGAAGAGGTGATCGGACTCCTCGCCGAAGGCGTGGCGGGGTTCGTGAAGACCATCGGGCACGGCGGGCTTTTGGCAGCCGCCCTCGGCCTGGCGGCGGATTCCAGGACGGGGTTGAGGCTCGTGACACCAGAGGGGGCCGACCGGTCGGGTGTGTGGTGCGGGGAGGGCGGACCGCGCTACCTCTTCGCCGCCCCGCAGGGGGCCGAAGAGCGGCTTCGTCACGCCGCCGGGAGGGCCGGCTGCGAGATGTGGCGGCTTGGCACGATCGGCGGCGACGCGGTCCTGATCGACGGCGAGCGGGCGGCCACGGTCGAGAATCTTGTGGCAAGGCGCGGGGCACGGCTTTGGGGGACGGGGGTTCGGGCGTGATGGAGGAAGAGCTCCGGGAGGCCTGCGGCGTCGTCGGCATCGTCGGCACCACCGACGCCCCCGGGCTTGCCGTGACCGGGCTCTATGCCCTGCAGCACCGCGGGCAGGAGTCGGCCGGCGTGGCAACACTCGATGACGCACACATCTTCCTGGAGAAGGGCATGGGCCTCGTCGCCGACGTCTTCGGTGAGGAGCGTCTGGCACGACTCCATGGCGATGCGGCCATCGGCCACGTGCGCTACTCGACAGCCGGCGCCTCCGCACCCGAGAATGCCCAGCCGCTGCACTTCCGGTCCCGCTTCGGGCCGTTCGCCATCGCCCACAACGGCAATCTCGTGAACGCCTACCAGGTGAGGCGCCAGCTCGAGGCGGACGGCGCCATCTTCCAGACCACGACCGACACCGAGGTCGTGGCCCACCTCATCGCCCGCAACAGGAGCGCCACCCTCGCCGAGGCGCTCCGGCAGTCGATGGCCGACCTGAGGGGCGGCTATGCCCTCGTCCTCCTCCACCGGGACGGCGTCTTCGCCCTGCGCGACCCGTCGGGACTGAGACCGCTCGTCTTCGGCGAACGTGACGGGGTGCCGATGGTCGCCTCGGAGTCCTCGGCCATCGTGGCCATGGACGGCCTGCTCATGGGCGACGTGGCGCCCGGCGAACTCATCCGCCTTGGCGCGGAGGGGATGGAGCGCCACCCCGCCTTCCTCCCGCCCGGTCCGATGTCCCTGTGCAGTTTCGAGTACATCTATTTCGCCCGCCCCGACGCCGTCATGGACGGCCGCACGGTGTTGTCCGTCCGCCGTCGGCTGGGCGAGGAGCTGGCGCGCGAGGCTCCCGCCCCCGTCGACATCGTGGTGGGCGTGCCGGATTCGTCCCTGCCGGCGGCCGAGGGATATGCCCGCTCGCTCGGGATCCCGATGGAGCCGGGGCTCGCCAAGAACCGCTACATCGGGCGCACGTTCATCCAGCCGACACAGGTGAGGCGCACATCGGCCCTCCGGCTGAAGCTCGCCGCCGTCGATGACGTGGTGCGAGGCCGCAGGGTGGCGCTCGTCGATGACTCCATCGTGCGCGGCACGACCGCCCGCCACCTGGTGGGTCTCCTGCGCCGGGCCGGGGCGAGCGAGGTGCACCTGCGGATCGCCTCCCCGCCCTATCGCCATCCGTGCCACTACGGGATCGACACCTCGGACCGCAGCCAGCTCCTCGCCTCGGGCCGGACCGAAGACGACATCGCCCGCGAGGTGGGCTGCGAATCGCTCGCCTTCCTCTCGCCCGCCGGCGTCGCCCGTGCTCTCGGGCATCCGGGCTGCATGGCCTGCTTCACGGGCTCCTACCCGGTCTCGATCGAGGGAGCGTTCGTGAAGGACGAGCTCGAGGTGAGGCCGTGAGCGGGAGGAGGAAGGACGCCTACGCCAGGGCCGGTGTCGACCTGGGGGTCGCCGGCGAGGCGGTGGACATCTACCGGGCCATAGCCTCGCGCACCCCGGGTGAAGGCGTCGTCGGGGGCATCGGCCACTTTGCCGGCCTCTTCGCCGACCCCGGCGACCCGGACACGCTGCTCGCAGCCGGGGCCGACGGCGTCGGCACGAAGCTTCTCCTGGCGCGGGAGGCGGACCGGCTGGAGGGGGTCGGCATCGACGCCGTCGCCATGGTCGTGAACGATCTCCTCGCCGTGGGGGCGCGCCCGCTCTTCCTCCTCGACTACCTCGCCACCGACCGCCTGAGCGCCGCGGAGGCTAAGCGCATCGTCGGGGGGGTGGCGGAGGGGTGCGCCATGGCTGGCTGCGCCCTCCTCGGGGGCGAGACCGCCGAACTCCCCGGCCTCATCACCACAGGGGCCTTCGACCTTGCGGCCTTCGCCGTGGGAAGCGTCTCCCGCAGGCGTCTTGTGAGCGGCGAGGCAATCCTCCCGGGCGACCTGGTCCTGGCGCTCGGCGCCTCAGGGCTTCACGCCAACGGCTTCTCTCTTGTCCGCCGCATTCTCTCATCGAATGGCATATCGATCCATGACAGCCATCCAGAGGTGGGGTCCTGGGCCGACGCCCTGCTCTGTCCGACCCGTATCTACGCCGGATCGATCCTCGCCAGCCTCGGCGACGAGGTGCACGGCCTCTGCCACGTGACGGGAGGCGGCATTGCAGGCAACCTCCTACGGATCCTCCCCCAAGGGACCTGCGCCATCCTCCGGAGGGACGCCCTGAGGCCGGACGCCGCCACCCGAGCGCTCATGGGGATGGGCGCCCTCACCACCGATGACGTGCTGCCCGTGTGGAATCTCGGCGTCGGCTTCGTGGTCATCGCTGACGCCGACGTCGCCGGGAGGGTGGCGGGTCGCCTCGCGGAGCACGGGGAGACGGTGTGGGAACTCGGTGAGATCGGGCAGGGGGGGGGAATCACATGGCGCTAGCGCGCCTTGCCGTGTTCGTGTCCGGCGAGGGCACCAACTTTGCGGCGGTGCGGGCCGCCACGATCGACGAAGAGATGGCGGCGGAGGTGGCGCTGGTTGTCGCCGACAGGCCCTGCCCCGCCCTCGTCCGGGCGGAGGAGTGGCACATTCCGCGCCTCCTTGTGGACCGGCGCTTCGTCGACGCCCCGGAGGCGGACCGGGAGATCGCGGCGGCGCTTTCAGGCGCCGGCATCACGCACCTGGTCCTGGCCGGGTACCTGAGGCGGCTTGGCGAGCTTTCGCTCCGCCCCTTCGAGGGACGCGCCCTGAACCTCCACCCCTCACTCCTGCCCGCCTTCCCGGGGCTGCGGGCGGTGGAGCGGGCCATCGAGCATGGGGTCAAGGTGACCGGTGTCACCGTCCACCTCGTTGACGAAGGCGTCGACCTCGGGCCGATCGTATGGCAGGAACCCCTGCCGATCCGCTCGGGTGAGACGGCGGAGAGTCTCAGGGCACGGCTGCGTCCCCTCGAGCACCGCGCCCTCATCGTTGCCACCCGCTGGATGGTCGAGGGGAGGATCCGGCAGCGGGGACGCATCACCTGGATTGAGGAGGTAGATGAGGCATGACCCGAAGGCGCTCCGCCCTCCTGTCATCCCACGACAAGGAGGCGATCTGGCCGCTCGCCCGCGCTCTCGCAGATATGGGCTGGGACATCTATGCCAGCCACAACACGTCGCGCTTCCTCAGCCAAAGAGGCTTGGAGGCCCACGCCCTTGAGGACCTGTCGGGCATCTCGACGCTCATGGGAGGCCGGGTGAAGACCCTTCACCCGGCGATCCATGGCGGCATCCTGGCCCGGGATACGGAGGACGACCTTTCCGCCCTCGCCGACCTCGGCGGGGTGCCCTTCGACCTCGTGGGGGTCGGACCTTATCCGTTCGCCGATGGGCTCGCATCCGGCCTCGACGAGGAGGGCATGATCGAACTCATCGATATCGGCGGGCCGGCGATGGTGCGGTCCGCGGCCAAGAACTTCGGACGGGTGCTCGTCGTCGTCGACCGCAGGGACGACGCCGCCGTCATCTCGGCCCTGCGCGAGGGCCAGGACGACATGGCGTTCAGGCGCCAGCTGGCGGCGCGGGCCTTTGCGTTCACCGCCGCCTATGACAGCGCCGTCGCAGCCTACCTCGCTCCCGCGACCGCCCCGCTGGCCCTCGTCCTTCCCTTCCGCCGGGAGCTTCGCTATGGCACCAACCCCCACCAGGAGGCCCGCATCTACGGCCCCTACCCCGAGGCGGGGGTCGATCTCTTCGGTCACCTCGAGCGCGAGGGGAAACCGATATCCCTCAACAACCTTTCCGATGCCGAGCGTGCCCTCGAGGCCGTCGCCGACCTTGCGGGCCCCTCAGCCGTGATCGTGAAGCACGGTACGCCCTGCGGGGCCGCCTCCGCCCCGACCCTGGAGGAAGCCTACGAGGCGGCCCTCGCCACGGACCGGGAGGCCGCCTTCGGTGGCATCGCCGCCGTTAATTGCCCCCTGGACGTTCCCAGCGCACAGGTGGCGATGGAGGTCTTTCTTGAAGTGCTGATCGCTCCGGGCATGGACCCCGGAGTGGAGGAGATCCTGGCGAGGCGCCCCGGCCTCCGCCTGATCGTCGTGCCCCAGCCGTGGCCGCCTGCCAGGCTGCGGCTGCGCTCCACGGGAGGGAACGTGATCGTCGAGGAGGCCGACGCCCGGGACGCCGATCCCTCCTCCTGGCGACATGTTGCAGGGCCTGGCGCGGCCAGGGCGGAAGACCTCGTCTTCGCATGGAAAGTCGCGAAGCACGTCGCCTCGAACGCCATCGTGGTCGCCGCGGGCACCCGCACGGGAGGTATCGGCGGCGGTCAGGTGAGCCGAATACGCGCCGCACGTGACGCCATCGGGCGGGCTGGAGCCTTGGCCCAAGGGGCCGTCCTCGCATCGGACGGCTTCATCCCGTTTGCGGATGTCATCGAGGAGGCTGCATCGGCGGGGATCGCCGCCGTCGTCGAGCCCGGCGGCTCCAAGGGCGACGAGGCGGTGTGCGAGGCCTGCCGGAGGGCTGGTATGGACCTCTATTTCACAGGTATACGTCACTTCCGGCATTAGGAGGGTTTTCGCGTGAAGGCTCTCATCATCGGCAGGGGCGGGCGTGAGCACGCCATCGCCGACGCCCTCAGGAAGAGCGTCCATCACGTCGATGTCACGGTCGCTCCCGGCAATCCCGGCATGGCCTTTGACGGCATTGCCACGCGACCGGTCGACATGGCCGACGTCGGGTCGATCGTGGAGGCTGCCCGAAAGACCAAGGCGTCGTTCGTGGTGATCGGCCCCGAGGGCCCCCTCGCCATCGGCGCTGCAGACGCCCTCAGGAAGGCCGGGATGAAGGTGGTCGGGCCCGGGGCCGAAGGGGCGCGCCTTGAGAGCTCCAAGATCTACGCCAAGGAGGTCATGGGTGCAGCGGGCGTGCCGACGGCGGCCTGGCAGAGCGTCGAGACGGCCTGGGACCTGAGGGCCGCCATCGACCGCTTCGGGCCGAAGACGGTCCTGAAGGCGGACGGGCTCGCTCAGGGGAAGGGCGTGTTCGTAGCGCCCTCCGAGAAGGAGGCCTTCGAGGAGGGTCGCCGCATGCTCCAGAGGCACGGCCGGCTCCTCGCAGAAAGGGCGCATGAGGGCGAGGAGGTCTCGCTGATCACGCTGACCGACGGCCTGCACGTGACCGTATTTCCACTGGCGCATGACCACAAACGGCGACGGACCGGGGACAGCGGCCCGAATACGGGCGGCATGGGCGTCGTGGCACCGGTCGGGGGCCCGAAGGAGGCCGGGGACCTCGCCCGGGTGGCCATCCGCCCGGTGCTCGATCTGCTTGCAAGACGGAACCTGCCCTATTCAGGATTTCTTTATGCTGGGATCATGATCACGAAGGACGGTCCGATCGTCCTCGAGTACAACGTCCGGCTCGGCGACCCGGAGACGGAGGCGCTCCTTCCGGTGACCGACGTCGACTTCGCCGACCTCATGGCGAGGGCCGCATCCGGCAGGGTCAGGGATCAGGTGCTCGGCACCGCCGGTGCCTTCGCGACCGCCGTCGTCGTCGTGGAGGAGGGGTATCCCGCCGCTCCCCGCAGCGGGGAGCTGGTGCGGCTGTCACGGATGCCGGGCGCTGATGAGAGGCTCTACTGGGCCGGCGTGTCCGGCCATGAGGAGGCGCTGACCGTCTCGGGGGGACGCGTGGCGGTGGCGGTAGGCATCGCCGACGAGAGGCGAAGGGCCCAGGCGCGGGCGCGCGACCTCGCAGGCGCCGTGAGATTTTCGGGGAGCGATGCGAGAGCCGACATCGGATGGCCGTCGTGGCCTTGAGACAGGCTAGAGGAGGTATCAGGACGCGCAAGGGTGAGAGCGTTGCGCCGCTTTGTCGTCTTTCTCTGCTGCTTCTCCGTGCTCCTGGCGGCTGGCGCCTGTTCGGTTTCGACCGGACAGGCGCCGTCCGGCCAGGCTGAGGGGATGGTCCAGGGAGGCCAGTCCTCCATGTCGGGATCTTCCGGACAGTCGTCGGGAGGCATGGGATCCTCGGGTTCAATGACGGGCTCCACGGACTCCTCCGGGGGATCCCCCCTGGGGGGAGGATCGTCTTCGGGCAGCTCCGGCCAGGGGGGCACCTCGGGGTCGTTATCCGGCCAGAGGGGCGCCTCCTCCGGCGGTCCGGCCGACCCGGCCCTGCTGTCGGCCCTGCAGGCGCCAACAGGACAGCAGGCCCTCATGAAGGCGCTCGAACAGGTCGTGCAGACGCCTTCGTTCGAGACGACGCTCAGCTCGGCCATGAACAAGGCGATGTCAGGGTCGGAAGGTCAGAAGGCGGTCTCTGACGCCGTCAAGCAGGCCCTGATGCAGATGGCTTCAGGCCAGGGATCCCAGGGCGGATCGGGCGGCGGTGGGGGCTCGAGTTCCGGCGGCGGATCATCTTCCGGAGGCGGATCCTCCAGCGGCGGCATGGGCATGTAGAGCCTCCTCCCCGAGGAGACGGCTTGGGAGGAGGTCGCTCCCGCGTGGGAGAATCCTGTCCCAAGGCGGAGGACGGGGGAGGCATCTGGGCATGCCGTCCGACGGACGCTTCAGGCGGGAGGTTGCCGCCTTTTTTGCGTTTGGCCTCCTCATCTCCATGGCCACCGCCCTGATCCCGCATCCTGTACCGCTCGACGCGCCCGTCTTTGCCGCCGATCTGGTGCTGGTGCTCCTGACCATAGTGGCGGCGCTTGAACTTCCGACCCCCATTTATAACCGGATCAATTTTGGATACGTCGGCGCCGTGTTCGTCTTCGGCTCGGTGTGGGCGACCGGAGGCGCCTCCTCGCCGCTTCAGGTCCTCTACCTCTTTGCGGCCACGGCCGCCGCGGTCATCCTCCCGGAACGCAAGGCCTACGCCGTCACCGGCGTCAACGTGATCTTCAGCCTCGTCCCCCTGGTCGCGCACTTCAACACGCCGCTCCTGCGCCTCGAGATCGTGATGGTGCCCGTCATGTACGGGCTCACGTACCTGTTCGCCCGGTTGAACGCCGAGGCCCGTTACCAGCGCAGGGCGCGCTATATCATGGAAGCCATCGGCCGGATCGGGGACCTCTCTTCGAATGCCGAACTGCCGACGGTGCTGTCCTCCCTGGCCGACGCTCTGAGGCGCGTCACGGAGTCCGAGTACTGCATCATATACCTCGTCGAGCCGGGCGGCGAGACCCTGCGCCCTGCCGCGGTCGATGGCCTTCCCGGGCCGCCGCTCCGTGAGGCCCGGGCGATCGCCGAGATCACGGTCCATATGGGCGAGGGCATCACGGGCCTTGTGGCCAAGACCGGAGAGTCGGAGATCGTGGGGGACATGGAGGCGGACACGAGGGGCGTCGTCGTCCCCAACCATCCGCCCACACTGATGTCGTCCATCTTCGTGCCGCTGCGGGCGGCGGGACAGGTCGTGGGTGTGCTGAGGCTCAGCCGCGAGGGAATCAACCGGTACAACCGGCAGGACCTGAAGATTGCGGAGGTCGTCGGCCAGCAGGCCGCTGTCGCCGTCCAGAACTCGCAGCTCTTCGACGAGACGCGCGAACTCTATGAAAAGACCCGCTGGGTCTCGGTCACAGACGCCCTGACCGGGCTCTTCAACCAGCGCTACCTCTCCGAGCGGCTACCGGCTGAACTCGACCGCGCCAGCCAGTACGGGAGCCGGGTGTCGCTCCTCATGATGGACGCCGACACCCTGAAGCGGGTGAACGACCGCTACGGACACGACCGTGGCGACCAGCTGATCAGGCGCATCGCAGACACCCTTCGTGAGCACATCCGCATCGGCGACACGGCCATCCGTTACGCCGGTGACGAGTTCCTCGTGATTCTCCCCGACGCCACGGACGACCAGGCCCGGGCCGTGGGCGAGCGCATCCTCAAGGCGGTGCTTGAACTCGACATCGCCGAGGACATCCCGACCTCCATCTCGATGGGAGCCGCCACCTACCCCGACCAGGCCTCGACCCTCGAGGAACTCGTAAAATTCGCCGATGCCGCCCTCTACGAGTCCAAGCGCAGCGGTCGCAACCGTCTCACCGTCTTCAGGCAGGCCGGATAGGACCAAAGCCTGGACGCCGCGAAAAGGGCGACGCCCGTCATCCGCTCGCTTGGGATAGGGGACCCATCCGTTCATCGAGCAGTGCCCAGATCGCAAAAAGGGGTCTTCGGGGCGAGGAATCAGACCACCTTGACGGTGCCTCGTCCAGGGCCCCGGGCATCCGGAGCCGGTCGAGTCCTTGGGGATGAGGCCTTCAGAGGGAAAGCACCTCGCCGGTTCGACCGTCGTCAGGGTCGAGGTAGGACAGGCATGCCGCGGCCACGTCGGCGACGGGCACGAGACGTCTGTCCGCCTCCATCCGGGCGATATGTTCGGGCCCGAGGGGGAGCAGCATCGGGCTGGGGAAGGCGCGCGGGCAGATGGTGTTGACCCGGATGCCCGACGGGCGAAGCTCCTCGGCCAGCGAGCGGCCGAAGTGGGCGAGGCCCGCCTTGGCGGCGGCATACGCCACCTCCCCCGACGCCGGGGACAGCGCCCAGATCGACGACACGAGGACGATGCTTCCCCACTTCCTGTGCAGGAAGTGGGGAAGGAGAGACCTTACGGCGAGCATCGGGGTGACGAGGTTCACGTCGATAAGACGGGAGACGTCCTCGTCCTCAAGGGCGGCGAAGGCCCGGTAGTCCGCCTCGCCGACGCTGACGACGAGGCCATCAAGACGGCCGCACGTCCTCACGGCATCGGACAGGAGGCGCCGGGTGGCGCTCTGACGAAGGTCTCCCTGGACCAAGACCGCCTGCGAAGGCGTACCCTCATACTGGGCCGGGAGTCGCCGGCCGTGGAGGATGAGGTGGGCGCCGGCGAGCCCGAGGAGACCGGCAGTCTCGGCCCCGAGGGTCCCCGATGCGCCGAGCACGGCCACCACCTGGCCCCGGAGGTCGGTTCGAGCCATCATGTCCCTCCCGGAACAGAGGAGCTGGTCTTCATGGATACGGTGTACCTGAACGGGGCGTTTGTGCCGGGCGCCGAAGCCAGAGTCTCGGTGGAGGACAGGGGCTATCAGTTCGCCGACGGCATCTACGAGGTGCTCTTCGTGTGGGGCGGCCGCTACGCCTTTCTCGACAAGCATCTGCGTCGCCTCGAGCGATCCGCCCGTGAACTCCATATGGACCTGCCGGGAGGGGCGGCGGGCATCCGAGAGGAGATGGAGGAACTGCTGCGCCGGGACAAACGGCAGACGGGTGCCATCTACATCCAGGTCACGCGCGGCACAGCGCCGCGTGATCACGGCTTCCCCTCCCGGGACACCAGCCCCACCGTGGTCATGTATCTGAAGGAGGCCCCCGCCCCGGGGCCGCAGATGACCCGCCCGACAGCGGTGGTCACGGTGCCGGATGTGCGCTGGTTGCGCTGCGACATCAAGACGGTCGGGCTCCTCGCCAATGTCCTGGCCCGTCAGGAGGCGTTGGAGCGGGGAGCCAGAGACGCAGTCTTGGTGCGCGACGGCGTGGTGACCGAGGGGTCCTCATCGAACCTCTTCGCTGTGAAGGAAGGCGTCCTCCACACCCACCCCGAGGGACACCTCATCCTCTCGGGCATCACGCGCTCGGTGGTGCTCGAAGAGGCATCACGTCTTGGGATCCCCGTGCACGAGGAGCCGATTCTTGCACAGGAGCTGTTCACGGTCGATGAACTCTTCGCGACCGGCACCACGACGCACGTGCAGGCCATCGGCGAGGTGGACGGCCGGAAGGTCGGGGCACGGGGCGACGGCGAGGTGACCTCCGCCATCCGTCGGGCCTATCTGAGGCGGCTTGCCGACGATACCGGCGGACCATTTGTGAACCTCTGACGCGTCCAGGCGAACAGGAAGGGAAGCCGCCCCGGGATCAAGAAGATATGCGGCCGTCAAACTGCCGGCTGAGTTTGTGATTTTACTCACAGCATCGCCTAGCGATTGGCCTCTGCCGGGAGACGAACGGGTCCCGGTATCACACATCACAATCGGGGCGATACTTTCGACTCCGGGCGGGCGGAAGTGATATCTTGGGCGGTGGAGCGGATCCGGCGGAACGGGGCAGTGGCGACCGACCGACCAGGAGGCGGACAGGTTTTGCGTTTTCGGGGTCCGAAGGGGTCTTGGTGGAAGTTCGCAATCCTGGCCCCGGCAGCGCTTGCGCTCACCGGGTGCTCGGGCGCCTATCCCGAGTCGGTGTTCAATCCGGCGGGGCCGGTCGCAGCCGACCAGCTGAGCCTCATCACCCTCTCGTTCTGGCTCATGATGCTCGTCTTCGCCGTTGTCCTCGCCCTTGGCATCTATGCGATCGTCAAGTTCCGGGCTCGGCGCGGGGATGACCGCAAGCCGTCGAATTTCAACAATTCGCCCCTCCTCGAGGCCCTGTGGATCCTGATCCCGTTCATCATCATCGCCGTGCTCGCCTACGTCACGGTTGAGGACAACTTCCTGATCAGCACCAATCCTCCGCCCCAGAAGTCCCTTCAGGTCGACGTGATCGGCCATCAGTTCTGGTGGGAGTTCGACTACCCGAGCCTCGGCATCGTGACGGCGAACGAACTTCACATACCGGCGGGGGAGAAGGTCAACCTCCACATCACCTCGGCGGACGTGATCCACTCCTTCTGGATCCCGCGCCTCGCCGGGAAGATCGACGCCCTGCCCGGCTACATGAACTTCATGTGGATCGAAGCTTACAAGCCTGGTGTCTACCCCGGCGAGTGCGCCGAATTCTGCGGCACGGGACACGCCGACATGCGGATGCGGGTCATCGCCGAGACTCCGGCCGCCTTCGACGCCTGGGTGAATCAGATGAAGCATCCCACCTCGGGCGACACCGCCCTCGAGAAGAAGGGCATGGCGGACTTCGCCACCCTGACCTGCGCCACGTGCCACACCATCGCCGGCACGCCGTACACCGGGAAGGTCGGCCCCAACCTCACGGGACTCGGGCTGAGGCAAGGCATCGCCGCCGACACCCTCACCAACACTCCGGGGCATCTCGCTGAGTGGCTGCACGATCCGCAGGCGGTGAAGCCCGGAGCCCTGATGCCGAATCTCGGGTTGTCGGGATCTGACATCAAGGCGCTCGTCGCCTACCTTGAGAGCCTGAAGTAGGAGGGGAGAGGTAAGAGATGGCTGCGATCGCTGAACCCCTGGGACGGGCAAGAAGCCGCACCTACCCCCAAAGTGGCCTCCTCAGTTACCTGACGACGGTCGACCACAAGAAGATCGGCCACGTCTACATCGCGGCGTCGCTTTTCTTCTTCGGGGTGGGCGGCACCGAGGCGTTCCTCATGCGCCTGCAGCTGATCCGTCCGGGCAACACTTTCATCTCGGCCGCCACCTTCAACCAGCTCTTCACGATGCATGGCACGACGATGATCTTCCTCGCCGTCATGCCGTTCTTCATCGGCTTCATCAACTCGGTGGTGCCGCTCCAGATAGGCGCCAGGGACGTCGCATTCCCCCGCATGAATGCCCTGTCGCTATGGCTCTTTATCCTGGGTGGCCTCTTCCTCAACAGCAGCTGGTTCTTGGGCGGGGCGCCGAACGCCGGCTGGTTCAACTACGCACCGATCAGCGCCACAGCCTACAACCCCGGGCCGGGCATCGACTTTTACGACCTCGGCCTGCAGCTGGCCGGACTCGGCACCCTGATGACGGGCGTGAACTTCATCGCCACGATCGTGAACATGCGGGCACCGGGCATGAGCTTCATGCGGATGCCGCTTTTCACCTGGACGACGCTCGTCACGTCGGTCCTCATCCTGTTCGCCTTCCCGCCCCTCACCGTGAACCTCTTCCTCTTGATGTTCGACCGGCTGCTCGGGGCGAACTTCTTCAACGTCACGCACGGCGGCAACGTCCTTTTGTGGCAGAACCTCTTCTGGATCTTCGGACATCCTGAGGTGTACATCCTCGTCCTGCCCGCCTTCGGCATCTTCTCCGAGGTGTTCCCGACCTTCTCCGGCAAGTCGCTCTTCGGTTACGACACGATGGTCTGGTCGATCGTGGCCATCGGCTTCCTGTCCTTCATGGTCTGGACGCACCACATGTTCGCCGTCGGCATGGGGCCGTGGGTGAACTCGGTCTTCGCCATCACGTCGATGCTGATCGCCGTCCCGACGGGGGTGAAGATCTTCAACTGGATCTTCACCATGTGGGGGGGGCGCGTCCGCTTCACGACCGCCCAACTCTTCGCCGTCGGCTTCATCCCGATCTTCGTGATCGGCGGCATGACGGGCGTCATGCTGGCGGCGGCCCCGGCGGACCTGCAGTTCAACAACTCCTATTTCGTCGTGGCGCACATGCACTACGTGATGATTGGCGGCTCGCTCTTCGGCATCCTGGCGGGCCTCCACTACTGGTGGCCGAAGATCACCGGCAAGCTCATGAACGAGACGCTCGGCCGCTGGCACTTCTGGCTCGTGTTCATCGGGATGAACGTCGTCTTCATGCCGATGCACTTCCTGGGGCTGCTCGGGATGCCGCGCCGGGTGTTCACCTACTCTGCCTCGCTGGGCCCGGCCGTGCCGATCCTGAACCAGATCTCGACCTTCGGCGTGGTCATCCTGATCGCGGGCTTCCTGTTCCTCCTTTGGAACATCATCTGGAGCTTCCGCCGCGGCGAGGTGGCCGGTCCCGACCCCTGGGACGCACGAACCCTGGAGTGGTCGATCCCGTCTCCCGTCCCTGAGTACAACTTCGCCGCCATCCCGCTGGTGCGTGGCCGTGACGCCTGGTGGGTGGAGAAGACGGAGGGCAACGGCGAACTGGTCGCCGCCAAGATCCCGGGCGCCCACAACGAGCGCGGCATCCACATGCCATCGCCGAGCTGGCTGCCGTTCGTGATGGCCCTCGGTCTTTTCGTGGCAGCCTATGGCGCCATCTTCGGGGCGCTCCCGGTGATCATCGTCGGGCTCGGCACCGCCGTGTTCTGCATCTACGGCTTCATCGTGGACAACGACAAGGGCTACCACGTGATGCCCCATGGTGCGGTCGGGGAGGTGGGGGACAAGTGAGCACCAAGGAAGTCGAACTGACCCACGACGAGCAGACCCCGGAAGAGCGTCAGGCCCAGTCCAACCGGGTGCTCGGCTTCTGGATCTTCCTTGGCGGCGAGTGCGCCTTCTTCGCGGCGCTGTTCGGGACATACATCTCGCTTGCCTCGAACACCCTGGGCGGACCGAGTCCCTCGACTCTCTTCGACCTGCCCCTGACGGGCGTGATGACGCTCCTCCTGCTCACGTCGTCGCTCACGATGGTCTACGCCTTCATGCAGATGGAACGCGGCAACTTTGCCAGCATGAAGCTGTGGATCTGGGTCACGGCGCTTCTCGGCCTCTTCTTTCTCGAGTTCCAGGCCTATGAGTTCACGAACTACTGGAACTCCGGCCTCCACTTCTCGACCAGCGCCTTCGGGTCGGCCTTCTACACGCTCGTCGGCTTCCACGGACTGCACGTGGCCTTCGGGGTGTTCTGGCTGCTCTCGCTCCTCACGTTCTCACTCAAGGATGGCATCACGCCGGCCAACACGTCGAAGGTGTGGATCGCCGGCCTCTACTGGCACTTCGTCGACGTCGTCTGGGTCGTGATCTTCACGGTCGTCTACCTCATCGGGAAGGTGAGCATCCATTGAGCCACAACCCGCCTGAATACATCCCGCGCGGTGCGGCGAGGCGCTACCTCCTGTACTTCACCCCGATGGTGATCCTCACGCTGATCGCCTTCGCCCTCACCATGACGGGTGTGCTCTCGATCATGGAACTCGTCATCGCCCTCCTCGTCATGGCGGCCATCCAGTTTTACCTGCAGGTCTACCTGTTCATGCACCTCAACATCGGACGCCGTGCCTACCTGATGGCGTTCGGGGCGGGTGTCTTGGCCGCCCTCGCCATCGCCCTAGCCCTCTTCTTCCTGCTCAAGGTCTGAACTGGCGCCTGCCGCAACGGCATTCTCGCCGCGGGAATGCCCCGGAAGGGGATGAACGCCACGGGATTCCTCGCCCCCCTGAACGAAGGTTTCATGCTCTCATCCGCCATTGCGATCGGCTGCGGCTGGTGGGCCGTGCGGCACCACAGAGTGCACCTGCATCGGATCCTCATGCTGGTCGGGGCGTCCCTCGGCGCCGCCTTTTTCCTGACCTACGTCCTGAAGACGCTCCTTGTGGGAGACACCACCTTCGGCGGGCCGCACCCGCTGGCGACGGCCTATCAGGTCTTCCTCCAGACCCACGCCACGCTCGCCACGGTGGCGGGCGTTCTGGGGGTCATCACGCTGCGCTACGCCTTCCGCCGGCGATTCGGGAAGCACCGTCGGGTGGCCCCCTGGACGGCGTCCCTATGGTTTGTCGCAGCCGCCTCGGGCTTCGTCGTCTTCCTTCTCCTGTATGTCATCTATCCGCCCGGGCCGACGACCAACATCCTGAAGGCGATCATCGGTGGCTGACCGGCATGCCCGAAGGGCCCTTAGCGCCTTCGCCTGGCTGACGGCGGCGCTACTATTCGCCCTTCTCCTGATGGGGTTCGTCGTGACGGAGACGGGGTCCGGACGCGGCTGCGGCGGCAGCTGGCCGCTCTGCCACGGAAGGTTTATCCCGGCTTTCGCCTTTCACACGCTCATCGAATTCTCGCACCGGTCCCTGGCGGCGATCGTTGGGATCCTTGTGCTGATCCTTGCCGTCTGGGCGTGGAGGCAGGCGGGAAGGGTGCCCTTCGTGAAAATCACGGCCGCCGTGGCGCTCCTCTTCGTGATCGTGCAGGCGGGCATCGGGGCCGCCGATGTGATGCATCCGGAGTCCGCCCCCATCCTCGCTCTGCACTTCGGATTCTCGCTCATCGCCCTGGCCGCCGTCGCCATCCTCGCCTTCGTGCTGGGCGAAGAGGGGCGTTCGCCACTGACCCTCGAAGCCCCGCCGGAGGGGCGCAGCACTCTGAAGGCACTCTCGGTGATCGTTTTCATCTACGTCTACGGGGTCGTGTATCTCGGGGCGTACGTATCGCACAGCGGGGCAGGAGCCGCCTGTCCGACGTGGCCGCTGTGCCAGGGAGGGTTCATCCCGCTGTCGGGCGCCTCGGCCTATGACATGCTGCACCGCCTCGCGGCGGCGGGGAGTTTCCTTTTGATCCTGTGGCTGTTCTTCGCCGTGCGGCCGCTCAGGGACGCCCGCCCTGACCTGGCGCTCGCCGCCCACCTTTCGATCGCCCTCGTGACGCTCCAGATCATCTCGGGTGCCATTCTCGTCTGGTCACACGACGCGGTGTGGGCCGTGATGGTCCACGTGGCCCTTCTGTCCGTCCTCTTCACGGCGCTCGCCTACCTGTTCATGCACGCCATTCTTGGCATCCGCCGCCCCGCCGGCGGATAAGGGCCCTCGTTGCCGCTGATGTCAGCATTTTCAGGCGGACATGAAGGACTTTCGCACAGGTTCCCGTATATTTTATGTAGTAGTCGGCCGGTTCCCGGCCTCACTGCGCGTGGCGATGTTCAGGAGGGGGACTAAGCTATGGGAGCCAAGGGCAAGTCACTGCCCGCCATGGACCCGAAGCACTGGGTGGGCCTCGCTCCCTACGGGATCGGGCAGCAGCACCCGAACAACTATGCGGACATCTTCCGCGCCATCCGGGAGAATTCGGACAATCTCGGTTATGCCTACCGGATTCTCTCGAACGGCTGTTGCGACGGCTGTTCGCTCGGCACGACAGGGATGCACGACTGGACGATCGACGGCATCCACCTGTGCGCCGTACGGCTCGAGCTCCTGCGCTTCAACACGATGGGAGCCATGGACGCCTCGCTCCTCGAGGACGTGACGGCCCTCAAGGACAAGAAGGAGGCCGACCTCCGCAAGCTCGGCCGGCTTCCGTACCCGATGATCCGCAGGAAGGGCGAAAAGGGCTTCAGACGTCTGTCGTGGGACGAGGCGACGACCGTGGTCGCCGACGAACTGAAGGGGATCGACCCGAAGCGGATCGGCTGGTATTCGACGTCGCGGGGCATCACGAACGAGGCGTACTACGCCCACAACAAGGTCGCCCGCTTCATAGGGACCAACCACATCGACACGTCCGCCCGCCTGTGCCATTCGCCGTCGACGGTCGGGCTGGGCGCCACGGTGGGCGTGGGAGCCACCACGTGCTCCTACACCGACTGGATCGGGACGGATCTGCTGATTCTCATCGGGAGCAACGTCGCCAACAACCAGCCCGTGACGACGAAGTACCTCTACTACGCCAAGAAGGCGGGCACCAAGGTGTTCGTCGTGAACCCCTACCTAGAGCCGGGCCTTGAGCGCTACTGGGTTCCCTCCGCCATGGAGAGCGCCCTCTTCGGGACCAAGATCGCCGACGACTTCTTCCAGGTATCCACAGGCGGCGACGCGGCCTTCCTGAACGGGGTCATGAAGCACCTCCTCGAGAACGACTGGATCGACCACGCCTTCGTCGACTCCCGCACCGTCGGCTTCGACGAGGTCGCCGAGCACGTGCGCAATATGAGCTGGGAGGATCTCGAAGCGGGGTCCGGCCTGACGAAGGACGACATGTACCGCTTCGCCAAGGCCTTCGGCGAGGCGAAGTCGGCCATCATCGTGTGGAGCCTCGGACTCACCCAGCATCGCTTCGGCTCGGACAATGTGCGCTCGATCGTGAACCTACAGCTGGCCAAGGGCAACGTTGGCCGGCCCTTCACGGGACTCATGCCGATCCGGGGCCACTCCGGCGTCCAGGGCGGGGCCGAGATGGGACTGCAGCCTGGAGCCTACGTCAAGGGCTACAAGGTGAGCGAGGAGACCGCAAAGCTCTTCGCCCAGGATGACTACTGGGGCTTCGAGCCGCCGTCCTGGAAGGGCAACGGAGCCGCCGCCATGATCCTAGCCGCTGCAAGGGGCGAGATCGACGCCCTGTGGCAGACGGGCTCGAACTTCGCCGACATCCTTCCCGACCCGGCGATGGTCAGGAAGGCCCTCGAGTCCATCCGGATCCGCATCCACCAGGACATCGTCCTGAACCCGACCATGCTCTTCGAACCGGGCGAGACGGTCGTCCTCCTCCCCTCGCGCACGCGCTACGAACAGCGGGGAGGCGGCACCGAGACCTCCACAGAGCGGCGCATCATCTACAGCCCGGAGATCCCCGGCCCCCGTCCCGGCGAGGCCAAGGACGAGTGGGAGGTCCCGGTGATGGTGGCGAGGAAGCTGAACCCCACCCTCGCAGAGAAGGTCTTCCCCTGGAAGGACACGAGCGACATCCGGCGAGAGATCGACCGGGTCTGTCCGACCTACAAGGGCATCGGCGCCCTTCAGAAGAAGGGCGACAACTTCCAGTACGGCGGACCAAGGCTCCTCGTCGACAAGATGGAAACGCCCGACGGCCTTGGCCACTTCTCCGTCGTCGACCTGCCGCAGGTGAAGGTGCCGGAAGGCCAGTTCATCATCTCGACCCGGCGCGGTCACCAGTACAACTCCATCATCAACGCCGACGTGGACCCGCTGAACGGCGCCCGGCGGGAGGACATCCTGATGTCGCCCGTCGACGCGAGGAAGCGCGGCTTCAAGGACGGCGACCGCATCGTGGTCGCAAACGAGGTCGGCACCTTCCACGGCCGGGTGCGCATCGCCCGCATCGCCGCCGGCAGCCTTGCCGGGCACTGGCCCGAGGTGAACGTCCTGATCCCGGCGGGTGTGCTCGACGAGGCCGGCGTGCCTGACTACAACGCCGTCGTCTCCGTCGAACCCGAGGGAGCCGCCGTCAAGGAGAAAGAGACAGAGGCCGCAGCGGTCTGAGGACCCGGGGCAACCCCCGTACCCGGGGGTGCCCCTTCCTGCACATCCAGCCGACAGGAATCGGGGACATGCGCGCTCAACTCACAGGAAACGCCAGCCATACAGATGAGATGGCTGGCGTATGGGAAAGGGGTGATGCCGCCAAAGGGCGGACTCATGATGTTCAGTGATCCCGCCAAGGGCTTCCCTCTCACAGTACCCCAAGGGGAGGAACATACGCTTGGTGCTTCATCCGTCCGGTCTGCTTCCAATCGCCGTGGGCTTCTTCGGCCTCGGCACTGGGTACTTCGTCTGGGGCGGCCAAGGTCTCTTTGGCAAGCCCGCCTCGAGCCCGAACGTCGACAAGACGATGGGGGCATGGGGCATCTGGATGCCCGGATTCATGCAGTTCCTCACCGGCATCTACCTGATTGCCGGCCTCACCGTCTTCCCAGTCTTCGGCGGCAGCGTGCCGAACGGCGCGTACATGGCAGCCCTGGCGTTCACTGCGTACGGTGTGCACTGGTTCGTTCTCGGACGTCGTCGGATGGAAGGCTGGGACGGTTCACCGGATGGGTGGATGGCCATCGCCTTCTTCTTCATTTCTCTGCTGGGCACGCTGGTGTTCGGCCAGGCCGGGGACACCCCTGTGATGATTCTGTTCGTGCTGCTGACGATCATCTACATCTTCGACTTCATCAAGAACCTCGGTGGCTCGGCCGCCGCGGGGAAGGTCGTCTCGCTCGTCCAGTTCGTCACCGCCTTCTGGCTCATGTACCTCACCTACGCCACCGTCTTCAACTTCGCCCTCGGTGGAAAGTGGTGGCTCTGATCCGCTAGGACCCGTACAAGTCCAACATCCTTGGCGGGATGGGAGCGACCCGGGGCGGGGGGCCTGGGTCGCTCCGGCTTATGCGCGCCCGGCCTTCGCCCTGGGAGAGGGTCTGGGACTCCGGCCCTTCATCCCGCATGCACCACCCCGCCGGCTAAGGCCGGTGACTTTTCTGGCAGGAGATGGGGCGAGTGTCCGTCGCCTGACGTCGTGGGTGAAGATCCGGCTTAGGGCGTCGATGTCATTGGCGCCCTTTTCCGACAAAAGGCCATTGTGCGAACGACTGGCCCCCCACCTCGCTCCCCTTCGGGAAGAGGCTCGAGGTGGCCCTCGTCATGGGCTCGATGGGCAGCGTCGGCGACGCCCACGACAACGCCCTCTCCGAGAGCCTCCGGGCCACGTTCCAGAGCGGACTCCTCGACCGCCAGCCCTGGCGCACCCGGGCGGAACTCGCCCCCGAGGGCAGGGGGAACTCCCGGCAAAGGCCTAGGCGCTGTCGGCGACTGCCGACGGCACGTCTGCCACGCCGGAGAAGACGACGACGGCGACGAGCGAGGCGAGGGCCACCGTCCCGAACATGGCTGTGAACCCCTGCCAGGCGTAGGCTGCCGTGAGGAGGATCGGGCCGACGGCGAGACCGACTGCACGAAACACGGCCACCAGGGAGAGCGCCTGGCCAGCCTGTTCGTCGCGGTAGAGGGCGAGCGCCATCCGGTTGACCGGTGCACCGAGGGTGAAGGCCGTGCCGATGCCGAGTCCCACCATGGCCAGGATGAACACGGGGAGGTTGATCGACGGATCGGCGAGCAGCACCCCCCCGATCGCGGCGCCGAGGAGTCCGACCTGGAGGACCCGCTTCGGCCCGATGCGGTCGACCAGGACACCGCCGAGCCCGGCCAGGGCGGCCCCCGGTATGGCGGCCGGCATGAGTGCCACGCCGCTCATGAGAACGCTCATGTGGAGCTTTGTCTGGGCGAGCGTCGGCACGAAGACGGCCGCCGAGATATCGAGGCCGATGAGAGCAGCTCCCACCATGAGGAGAGCCCCTGACGGCCTGCGAAGCGGTGCGGCGTCGAGGAAGGGCTCGGACGCCCCCCTCTGGCGCCAGCGGAAGAGGAACGCCATGGCGACCGCCACAGCCAGGAGCACGAATCGCAGCGGCGAGGAGATGGACAGGGCGAGGAGCGCAGCGGCCAGCGCTCCGGAGAAGGCCAACCCGCCAGCCACGTCCGGAATCGGGCCGGCGTGGGTCTCGGAAGCGGGAAGGCGAAGCGCCATGCCTGTGACGATGAGGGCGATCGGCACGTTGACGACGAAAATGGCCGGCCACCCGAAGGCCTGTGCGAGGACGCCCCCGACATTCGGCCCGATCAGGGCGGCGAGGCCGAACACGGCGCCGAAGATGCCGAGCGCCATACCCCGCTTCTCGAGGGGGAACTGCCGGATGCCCTCCGCCTGGGCATTGGGATAGACGGCACCGGCGCCCAGACCCTGGATGATGCGGGCGACGATGAAGACGCCGAACGTGGGCGAAAGGGAGGCGAGAAGGGATGCAGCCCCAAAGAGGATGACCCCGGCGGTGAAGAGCTGTCGCCTTCCGTAGCGGTCGCCAATGGCCCCGGCCAGCACGGTGGAGGCGACGTAGGCGGCGGTGTAGGCGGTGACGGTCCAGGCCGTCCAGCCGAGCGTGGTGTGGAAGGAGTGGGCGATGAGTGGCAGGGCAGGCCCGAGGATGTTGGCGTCGAGGGCGCCGACGAAGACACCGATCAGGTAGGTGGACAGGACGCGCCAGTCTGTTTTCATGGGAAGCCTCCGAGACGGGACCGACGTGGGCGCCGTCATCCACTCTACCTCATCACACCGCGACGGCGTGGCGCCGTGGCGCGCCGTGCATAGCGTGAAACGAAAGCTGGTGGAGATATGACCATGTCCGTGCGCCCCATCGCCCTCCCCGAGGGCACCGCCATCGGGGTCGAAGTCGAGCTCCACCGCACCCACCTCGCCATCCTTTCGGCGCCTGGCGGATACCTCATGTGCGGGGCGCTCGACGTGAACCTGCTCGACGAGAGGCTCGGCCCCCGGGCGATCGTGGCCGGTCGGGCCCTCGGCGTGAAGACGGTGGACGACCTCCTCGCAGCGCCGCTCGAATCGGTGACGGCAGCCGCCAGGAAGATGGGGGTTGAGCCGGGCATGAAGGGCGAGGACGCCATCCGCGTCTTTCTGCGCAGCTGAGGGCGGAACGAGAGGCCCGGCCGGTCGAGCCGTATAATGGTGGCGGCTCCTAGGGACGGGAGGCGGAACATTTTTGGCCGGGACGGGTCCCGACTTTTTTGGCGTGGACGAGCTCCTCACCGAGGAGGAGCGCCAGATCCGGAACACGATCGCCGATTTCGTGGACAGGGAGGTGACGCCGGGCATCGGGGACTGGTGGCTGGAGGGGGTCTTCCCGCGCCACCTGATCCCGAAGATGGCGTCGCTCGGCATCTTCGGTCCGACGCTTCCCGAAAGGTATGGAGGGGCGGGCGTCTCGAGCGTGGCCTACGGCCTCATCATGCAGGAGCTCGAGCGCGGGGATTCCGGGCTCAGGAGCTTCGCCTCCGTGCAGAGCGGCCTCTCGATGTATGCGATTTACCGCTACGGTTCGGAGGAGCAGCGCCTCAACTGGCTGCCCCGGATGGCGAGGGGAGAGGTCATCGGCTGTTTTGGACTCACCGAGCCGGATGCCGGGTCGGATCCGGGGGCGATGCGCACCCGGGCGCACCGCTCGGCAGGCGGCTGGGTGCTCGATGGGACGAAGCGGTGGATCACGAACGGGTCGGTGGCCAATGTCGCGGTCGTCTGGGCCAGGGACGACGAAGGCGAGATCCGCGGCTTCCTCGTCGAGAAGGGCACCCCCGGCTTCACCGCCAGGGACATCAAGACCAAGGCCTCGATGCGGGCCTCGGTCACGTCCGACCTCATTCTCGAGGGGGCGCAGGTGGACGGATCCGCCCTCCTGCCCGAGGCGAAGGGCCTCGGGGCGCCGCTCTCGTGCCTTACACAGGCCCGTTTCGGCATCGCCTTCGGGGTGGTGGGGGCGGCCATGGACTGCTACAACGAGGCGCTCGCCTACACGGGCGAGCGGGTGAGCTTCGGGCGGCCGGTCTCCCAGCGTCAGATGACGCAAGAGAAGCTGGTCGACATGCTGACCCGCATCACCGAGGGCCAGCTCCTCGCCCTCCAGCTGGGAAGGCTGAAGGACGCCGGGAAGATGACCTATCCCCAGGTCTCCATGGCCAAGCGCCAGAACACACGCGACGCCCTGCGCACGGCGAGGGCGGCCCGCGAACTTCTGGGCGGCAACGGCATCACCGTCGAATACCGCGCCATGCGGCACATGGCGAACCTCGAGACGGTCGACACCTACGAGGGCACGTATGAGGTGCACACACTCATCGTCGGACGCGAGATCACGGGGCAGGAGGCCTTCTAGCGAAAGACGCATGCGATCTTCCCCGGCCTGCACACTAGGAGGGCGGGGGATGGTGGTGCTTGATCAGCGTGAGCGGTGGCTTCTCGCTCTGCCCCGTCGAAGACGTCGAGGCCTTCGATGCCTTTGTTGCTTCCCACCCGTACGGCCATCTCTACCAGGGCTACGGCTGGGGCGAGGTGAAGCGCCAGGGCTGGGTGCCCTGGCGGTATATCCTCTTCGGACCGGACGACGTGCGGCGAGGGGCCATCACCCTTTTCGAGCGAAGGACGCGCCTTGGCACGTCGTTCTTCTACTCGCCGCGCGGTCCTTGCCTCGACCCGCACGACGGTGAGGCGTGGACAGCTCTGGAAGAGGCCGTGCAACGGTTCGCCAGAATGCGCAGGGCCGCCTTCTGGCGCCTCGATCCGCCCTGGGCGGAGGGGGACGATCCGGCGCCGCAGCACCCTCGGCGCTCATCGCCGGGATGGACGTTCGGTGGCGTCCTGCCCCTTGAGGTCTGGCATGTGCCGCTGGACGGCGATGTCCTCGCAGCTGTCCGACCCAATGTGCGCCGCCTCGCGCGGAGGGCGGCCGAAGCCGGCGTGGTCTTTCGGACAGGTGACGGGGCGGATGTCGACTGGTTTTACGATCGTCTCGCAGCGAGGGCCGCCGAGAAGGGATTCGCCGTGCGCTCGCGCGCCTTCGTGGCCAGGTTCCTCGCCACGCTGTCGGCCCGCGGCCAAGCCGAACTCTTTATTGCGCAAAGGGCCGGGCGGCCGCTCGGCGCCGCCCTCGTCACGATCTTTGGAAGGTCCGCAGAGGGGCACTTCGCCGCCTTCACCGATGATGGCGAAAGGCTCTCAGCGCACCATGCGCTTCAGGTCCACATCCTCTGCCATCTGAAGGAGAGGGGGGTCGCCGTGTACGACATGGGGGGCATCCCCCTCGACCTCACCCTCAGGCGGGGCATCATCACCTTCAAGTCCGGCTTCGGCGGGCACCTCGTGAAGCTGGCGGGGGAGAAGGACGTCGTGTTCGAGCGGGGGCCCTATCTCCTGGCCGCGGCTCTCGAGGAAGCCCACTACAGGAGCCCCGCCGTGAGGCGGGTCACCTCATGGCTTCTCTCCCGCTGAGGGGCCTTTCCGGCCCTCGCGGACGGCCTCAAGGAGCCCCTCCAGTTCCGCTCGCTCAAATGTGAACTGACGTCGGCAGAAGTGACAGGTCACCTCTGCCTCCCCGTTTTCGTCGATGAGGGAGGCGATCTCGTCGGCGCCGAGCGCCGCGAGCGCCAATTCGCCCTTCGCGCGCGAGCAGGTGCACGAGAAGCGCACGGGTCGCCTCTCCATGATCTCGACCGACGCCCCTCCGGCGGCGAGGGCGATCAGATCATCCGCACGGCCGCCGTCCGTCATCACCGACGAGACAGCGGGCATGGCGGCGATGCGCGCGGCGAGTTTTTCGGCCAACTCCGGACCCACGCCGGGCAGGGCCTGGACGATGAGTCCGCCCGCCCCCATGACGCTGCCGTCGGGCGCCACCCGCACGCCGAGCGCGAGAGCGGAGGGAATCTGCTCCGAGGCGTCTAAGAAGTGGGCGAGGTCCTCCCCGATCTCGCCGCTCACAAGCGGTACACTGGACGAGTACACTTCTCCGGATGAGAGGTCGCGGCTCACGGAGATCGTGCCGCGTCCCACAGCCCGTCCGACATCGAGCTTCCCGTTCGGCTTCAGGGGGAGAAGTACAGAGGGCTCCTTCACGTAACCCCGCACGCCCCCCCGGGCATCAGCGTCGGCGATCACGGCCCCGATAGGTCCATCGCCGAGGATCCGGAGCGTCACGCGTTCATCGCCCTTCAGCGAGATTGCGGCCAGGATGAGGGCGGCCGTCAGGGTTCGCCCGAGGGCAGCCGTGACCACCGGGTGGGTTCCATGCCTGGCGTGAGCCTCCTCCACGAGGGATGTGGTGCGAGCCGCCACCAGGCGCACGTGCCCATCCCAACCCATCGCCCGCACGAGTTCATCCTTCACGAGATAACCCCCATCGACGGTGAGGTGACCGGGACGCCACCCCTCGACAGCCTGCGCGTGCTCGACCTCTCCCGCATCCTGACGGGGCCGTTTTGCACCATGGTTCTCGGCGACTTCGGAGCCGAGGTGTGGAAGGTCGAGCGGCCGGGAACGGGCGACGACACCCGCAGCTACGGGCCGCCGTTCGTCGGCGGTGAGAGCGCCTACTTCCTGTCGGTCAACCGCAACAAGAAGAGCCTGGCCCTCGACCTCGGCACCCGCGGCGGCCAGGACGTCATGCGCCGCCTCGTGACCTGGGCGGACGTTCTCGTCGAGAACTTCAGACCCGGCACGATGGAATCCCTGGGGTTCGGCCCCGAGCCGTGCCTCGCCCTGAACGGTAGACTCATCTATACACGAATCACGGGATTCGGGTCAAAGGGGCCGGACGCCACGCGCCCCGGTTACGACCTCGTGGCCCAGGGCCTCTCAGGGCTCATGGCGCTCACCGGCGAGGTGGACGGCCCGCCGGCGAAGGCCGCCTTCTCCATCGGCGACATCGGAGCCGGCATGTGGGCGGTTACCGGTATCCTCATGGCGCTCCGGGAGCGGGACCGGACCGGCCGGGGTGGGGTCGTCGAGACATCCCTTCTCGGCTCGCTGCTGTCCTGGCAGACCTACCTCGGGCAAAGCGCCTTGGTGACCGGCCAAGGCCCCGGGAGACAGGGATCTGCCCACGCCTCTATCGTCCCCTACCAGCGCTTTCAGGCCAAGGACGGCTACTTCACGCTTGCCGCCGGCACACAGAAGAGCTGGCGCTCTCTTGCCCGGCTGATCGGCCGGGCCGACCTCGCCGACGACGCCCGCTTTGCCACAAACGCCGCCCGGGTGGAGAACCGAGAGGCCCTCCTCAGGGTGCTGGAGCCGCTCTTCCTGGAGCGCACCGTCGCCGAGTGGTTGGCAGACTTTCGGCGTGAGGCCATCCCCTCCGGGGAGATCCTGGATGTGGCGGAGGCCCAGATCCATCCACAGGCCGCCTCCCTGGACCTCATCGGCGAATACGATCACCCGGCGGCGGGCCCCATGAAGACGGTCCTTGCGCCTCTCACGATTGGCGGTGAACGGCCGGTGAAGGTTTCCCCCCCGCCCGTCCTCGGCCAGCACACCCGTGAGATCCTTGAGACTGTCGGATACACACCGTCGGAGATCGCGGCGCTTATGGAAGGGGGCGCCATCTCCTGAACATCACGGCGACGCTCTTGCACTATGGCTACTTCTTCGTGTTCGGGGTGCTCTTCGTCGAGTCGCTCGGGATCCCCGCCCCTTCGGAGATCACTCTGGTCACGGCCGGCATCCTGGCGGGACGCGGCGAGATCCAGCCCATCCTCGCCATCCTCGCCGGGGCGTCAGGGTCGACGGCCGGGGCGCTCGTGGCGTACCTCATCGCCGTCCGCGGTGGACGCCGCCTGCTCCTGCGCTACGGCTCCCGGGTCGGCCTCACTGAGGAGCGGCTCGACCGGGTCGAGTCCTTCTTCCAACGCTGGGGCCTCTGGGCGGTCGTCGTGGGGCGCGTGCTCTCCGGCGTGCGGGCCCTCATCTCCTACCCGGCCGGCATCTTCGAGATGCCCTTCGGACGCTTTCTTGCCGCCACGATTGTGGGTGCACTGATCTGGCCGATCATCACCGTGTCGCTCGGTTCGCTCATAGGCTCGCACTGGCAGGGTGTGCTGGAGGCCATCGCCAACTTCGGACCCTGGATAGCGGCCGCCATCCTGACCTTTCTCGCACTGTGGGTGGTTTGGCGCTTCGCGCGTCGCCGCTCCAACGAGGAGAACTGAGGATTGAGGGGCGCGGGAGCGTGACAGCGCTCGTCCTGACGGTGTATGCCGGCTTTCCCGCCCGGGGACGATGGGGGGACAAGATGCAGGGACACGGCAGGGCGTGCTGGTGTGCCCGATGCCGCGAAGCGCGGCGCCGGCTGCCCGAGGATGCCTGTTTGACAAGGGTTTCGGGCGCGCCTAGACTTGCGCGCAGAGGGGATGGTGGAAGGGTTGGACCTTTTCTCCCCGATTCACCTGGTGATCATTTTGGCCGTGGCACTGCTCATCTTTGGACCGCGCCGGCTTCCCGAGATCGGGACGGGGCTCGGCAAGACGATCCGCTCGTTCCGCTCTGCCATGAACGGGGAGGAAGAGGCCGGACTTCCGCCTGCGCCCCCCAAAGACGGGCCCGACAGGGAGGAGAAGTCTTCCCAGGCGCAGTGATGGCGCTTGACGGAGGAATCCCGGAGGCTCGCCCCAGGTGAGCCCGCATAGCGCGATCTGGATCTGGGTCGCCCACTACGGCTACCCAGCCCTCTTTTTGGGGACGTTCATCGAGGGAACCGGCATACCGGGGCCTGTCGAAGTGCTTTTCTTCGCCGCCGGGTTTCTCGTCTCCCAGGGTCACATGACCTTCGTCGAGGTCATCCTCGTCGCCATGACCGGCATGCTGTCAGGAAATTTCGTCGGCTACGCCGTGGGTCTCTACGGAGGCCGGCCTTTTGTCGAGAGATACGGGAACCTGATGGGCCTGCCGGCCGACCAGCTCAGCCGGGCACAGGTCTGGTTCGATCGCTACGGGGGGATCACGGTGGCCGTGAGCCGCATCATCGGTGTCACCCGCACCCCGTCGATCGTCGCCGCCGGGGTGCTGAAGCTCGATCTCAAGAGCTACACGATCTGGAGCCTCATCGGCAACGCCGCCTTCATCACCTTCTGGGCGGTGGTCGGCACCTTCTTCGGAACCCAGTGGACAGCCTGGCGGCAGGCACACCCGTTCATCACCTATGTGCTGGTGGCGTTTGTCGTCGGCGCCATCGTCGCCGGGGTCTTCGTGTCCAAGCGTGTCCTCAAGGCCATCCTGAGCGTCGACCCGGGCGAGAAGAGGCCGCAGGACGGCACCTGAAACGATATCTCGGCGACTTTGAATGATTTCTTGACCCGTCCTTCTGCCATGCTAGAATATCTCTCGGTTGGTAGCACTCTCAGTCCGCGAGTGCTAAAACCACAATAGACTCCAGCCGGGGAGGGATTCCAGTGCTGAAGCCGCTCGGAGATCGAGTGGTGGTCAAGGTCGTCGAGGCCGAGGAGAAGACCGCCGGTGGCATCATCCTGCCGGACACCGCCAAGGATCGTCCGCAGGAGGGCGAGGTGGTGGCCGTCGGGCCCGGCCGCGTCCTTGAGAATGGCCAGCGTGTCGCGTCCGAGGTGAAGGTCGGCGACCGGGTCGTCTTCTCGAAGTACGGCGGGACCGAGGTCAAGATCGATGAGGTCGAGTACCTCGTCGTGCGCGAGAACGACATTCTGGCCATCCGCTGAGCTTCCCCAAGACTTCACTGTGAGGAGGGACCGCTGTGGCTGCCAAGCAGCTGGTGTTCGAAGCCGACGCCCGGAAGAAGCTTGAGGTCGGCGTCAACGCCGTGGCGAACGCCGTCAAGGTGACGCTGGGCCCGAAGGGGCGCAACGTCGTGCTGGACCGCAAGTTTGGCTCGCCGCTCATCACCAAGGACGGTGTGAGCGTGGCCAAGGAGGTCGAGCTCGAGGACCCCTATGAAAACATGGGCGCCCAGCTCTGCAAGGAAGTGGCGTCGAAGACGAACGATGTGGCAGGGGATGGCACCACCACCGCGACGGTGCTCGCCCAGGCCATGGTGATCGAGGGACTCAAGAACGTCGCCGCCGGCGCCAACCCGATCTTCCTGAAGCGGGGTATCGACCTCGCCGTGGCCGCCGCCGTCGATGAGATCAAGAAGCATGGCGCCAAGGTGGAGACGAAGGACGACATCGCCCACATCGCCTCCATCAGCGGCAACGATCCGGAGATCGGGGCGCTCATCGCCGACGCCATGGACAAGGTCGGGCGCGATGGCGTGATGACCGTCGAGGAGTCGAAGGGCACCACGACGACCGTCGAGATCGTGGAAGGCATGGAGTTCGACCGCGGCTACGCCTCGGCCTACTTCGTGACCAACTCCGAGTCGATGGAGGCCGAGCTCGAGAACCCCTACATCCTGCTGCACGAGAAGAAGATCTCAGCCGTCGCCGATCTCCTCCCGCTCCTGGAGAAGGTCGCCCGTGCCGGCCGCCCGCTCCTGATCGTCGCGGAGGACGTGGAGGGCGAGGCCCTGGCCACGCTCGTCGTGAACAAGCTGCGCGGCACGTTCCAGGCCGCCGCCGTCAAGGCGCCGGGCTTCGGCGACCGCCGCAAGGCCATGATGGAGGACATCGCCATCCTGACCGGTGGCACGTTCCTCTCCGAGGACCTCGGCGTCAAGCTCGAGAACGTGGATCTCTCCGTGCTCGGTCAGGCCAACCGGGTCAAGATCGGCAAGGAGAAGACCACCATCGTCGAGGGCAAGGGCTCGAAGGAGGCCATCAGCGGCCGCATCGGCCAGATCAAGAAGCAGATCGAGGACACCGAGTCCGACTACGACCGTGAGAAGCTCCAGGAGCGCCTGGCCAAGCTCGCCGGCGGCGTCGCCGTCCTGAAGGTGGGAGCGGCCAGCGAGACGGAACTCAAGGAGAAGAAGCACCGCATCGAGGACGCTCTCGCTGCGACCCGCGCCGGTGTCGAGGAGGGCATCGTCCCCGGCGGCGGCTGGGCCCTCCTGCAGGGCCAGAAGGCCATCGACACCCTGAAGCTCGAGGGCGACGTGAAGGTCGGGGCGGCGATCGTGCGCCGGGCACTCGAGGAGCCGATGCGCCAGATTGCGGCGAACGCCGGTCTCGAGGGCTCGGTCATCGTCGAGCGGGTCCGCTCCGAGAAGAAGGGGATCGGCTTCGACGCCATGAACGACGAGTACGTCGACCTCCTGAAGAAGGGCATCGTCGACCCGGTGAAGGTGGTCCGCTCGGCGCTTGAGAACGCCGCCTCCGTCGCCTCCATGGTGCTCACGACCGAAGCGCTCATCGCCGAGATTCCCGAGAAGAAGAAGAACGGCGCTGCGATGCCCGGCGGGAACCCCTACGGCGGCGATATGGATTTCTGATCCGGAAGATCCCACCGCCGGAGACTGCCTCCGAGGAGCCGAGAAGGCTCCCGGAGGCAGTCCCTTTGTTTGGCGGACGAGACCCTCAAAGAGGGTCTGGCAGGTCCTCGTCCGGTGGGAGGGAGTCTCGCACCCGAGCCTGATTCAGCCGGAAGGTCTGGAGGCGTTGAGCCCGACCGCCGCCCGGCACTACGGTGCTGTGACTCCGGGACTTTTCCGAGACACCACGGGTTGGCGTTGCACGATGCCTTCCCACGCGCTGAGGGTTACGCCCAGAGGGCGCGCCTCGCGGCGGCCTCACCGACCCTGCAGCTATTGTGCCATAAGCCCTGGTTTCGGGACCGGCCGCTCCCTGACACCTGTTGGCCCATGGAGCCGGGTCAGGGAGCGTTCAGCCATGACCTCCGCATCAGCAGGGCTCTGTCGAAAGCCCCCGCACAGTGCGGGGAGGATTTCCTTCTGCGGTGGAAAGGCCCACCTCGTCGTGTCCAACCGACGCCGGGCTTGCCAGAAGTTAAGGGGACGCCTGCTTGACGACCATGTCCAGAATGGCCGCAGCCTCCGCCCTGGAGGCCGTGGTCAGCGGGCTGAACGTGCCGTCGGGTAAGCCCTGCATGTAACCCGCCGTGACAACGGCCGCAACTTCCTGCACAGCCCAGGAAGAGATCTGCGCCTCATCTTTGAAGGTGAGCGCCGTCGTCTGCTTGAGCCCGAGCGAGCGCGCAAGCAGCACGGCCATCTGCTCCCGCGTGATCAGGCCCGCAGGATCGAAGGCGGTCTCGCTGACGCCCTGCGCGATGTGCGCCTGCACTGCGGCCGCAATGTAGGGTGCCTCCCAGGACGACGCCGGCACGTCGGTGAACGGCAGGGGGCTGCTTGAGGCCGTAAGGCCAAGCGCCAGGACGAGCATCTTCATGAACTGTGCGCGCGTCACGGCGCCGCCCGGCCGGAAGGTGCCGTCCGGGAAGCCGGTGACGATGCTGCGGCAGGCCATGTCGGTGATGGCGGTGTAGGCCCAGTAGCCCTGTGGGACGTCGCTGAACGTCGGTGCGCTTGCGGCGCTGCATCCGCCCTGGGCGACATAGGTGAACTGATCCTGTGTGTTCGCTGCGCTGGTGCCCGTGGTCCCCGTGACCGTCACGTCAACGGTTCCGCTTCCGGCGGGAGATGTCGCGACGATGGTGCCGTCCGAGAGCACCTGCACGTTGGCTGCGGCGGTGTCGCCGAAATGGACCTCGGTCGCACCCATGAAGCCTGTGCCGACGATCGTGACGGCGGTGCCGCCGCCTGCCGGTCCGCTAGACGGGGTGATCGAGGTCACGACGGGGAGGGCGGGGGGTGGCGACGCAGGCGCGCCGCCGCCCCCCATCGGTGCACTCGGCGCCGCGATCGCAAACGGCGTCCCGGTGAACTCCCCCAGTGTCGGGCTGGACGACGCCGTCAACGGGCCGATGAAGAGGCAGGTGCCGAGTTCGGCCTGTGGAGACACATCAGTCCATGACCCGGACGACACGTCATACCAGTATGCCTGGTAGGTGCCGCTCAAGCCGCAGAACTCGAGGGTCGCACTCGTGAACGTGCTGCCCGCGGAGAGCCCTGCGTCGAAGTAGGACACATTACCGCCGCCTGGCGCCGTGGGCTCCGGGTCGGCACCGTACTGCACGATCGCCGCGCCGCCGTTCCCGCCGCTCGCGAGGAGGAGTTGCGATGGCGTCCCGCTGCCCGGACCTCCAGCCGTGAGCGTCCCGTTTGTGGATGTCGCCGCATTGCTCTCAGCGCCTGGGCTGCCGGCGGCCGAGATGACGGGCAACGTCAGCAGCGCGCTGAGCCCCAGGGCAGGGATGCTCGCCGTGAGGAGCACCGGGCCCGGCGTCGAGGGAGCCGTGTAGGTAGTCTGGAACTGGCCATCCGCACCTGTCGTCACCGTGCCGGAGCCGAGGCCCGGCGAGGAGGCGCTCAGGCTGCCCGTTGCGCCGCTGACCCCGATTCCCTGGCCGTTGGTCACGGCCACGGTGATCGTCGTCTCCCCGCCGGTGGGGAGGGGATAGGTTCCCGCTGTGATCGTCACGCTGGGGACCGCCGCGCTCGTGATGGTGACCGATGGCTGTTTTGCGATCGGAGCGGGCGATCCGCCTGCAACCGTCATCTCCTGCGTCGAGAACGTATACGCTCCGGCGGCGGTCGGCGCGGATGCGCCGGAGCCGCCCTGCGACGTGTCGCCGTAGTCGATCGAGAGTGCACCACCCGCGGGAAGGGTGAGATTGGTCACCTTGACCACCATGCCCTGGACGGCCACCTGCCCCGAGTTCGCACTGACGTAGCCCGGCGCGGAGGGGGTCAGCGACGGCGGCGTGAAGCCGCTCGGCACCGTGATGTCCACCTCTCCCCCCTGCAGTCCCCCTGTCGGGGCGACATACGTGAAGGTGAGCGAAGCGCCGCTCGCCGCAGCGGCCAGGGTGCCGGGCAGGACGGTCATGCTGCCGAGGCCGTCCGGTACCGGCGTAAATGCGATAGGGGATGTGCCGGAGGGATAGGCGGGAAGGTCGTCCGCGTCAGTCGCGACGGTGAAGTCGCTCTCGGGATAGAGCCCTCCAGCAGGGTTCTGCGTGCCGGCCGCAACGACGGTGAGGCCGGTCGAAGGCGCCGCGGACGATGCCAGCTGGATCTCTGCCGTATTCCCGTTGGCGGTGACCCCGTCGGGCTCCGTCCCGTTAACCGTGTAGTCCGTGACGCTCGAGGAGAAGATGCTTCCGGAAGGGCCTGTGAGGGTGATGACGTTCGTGTTCTGCGCGCTGGCCGAAGTCGTGAAGTTGTAGGTCCAGGCGGCGGCTGCGCCGCCGACGTACGTGGAGGCGGAGAAGGACACGCTTGCGACCGACGTGCTCTGGTTCGTGAACTGCATCGCCGTTGCAGGGTGGGCCGGCAGCGTGTCAGTGCTGGTTGTCACCGAGTAGTCGGCAGGTGTGTAGGGCTGGCCCGGGTTGGCCGGGTTCGTGACAGCGAGGTTGGTGACGGTTACCGCTGTGCCGGCGGCGATGTCTGCCGGCACGTTGATGGATATGGAGTTCCCCGAGCAGCTGGGGGTGGTCGCTGGCGTGCCGTTCACGTATGGCAGTGAGGTGCAATGGAAGACCCCGGGTCCCGTGATGTCGACCGAGTCGTCGTCGGCCACGTAGAGCGGCGCGCCGGGCCCTGTCGTGAAGGAGACAGCCCAGACCGCACTCGCGCCGAAGATGGGCGAGTTGCTATGGAACGATACGTTGTTGGCGGAACCCAAGAACGACAGTCCGTTCGGCGGCGAAACGGTCGCCGTGTCCGTGCTCGTCGATACGGAAAAGTCGCCGGCGCCATACGATCCAGGATCGGGATTCGTCGTGTTACTGGCCACGACCGTCAGCTGGCTCCCTGCCGCCAGCGATGACGGCAGCAAGATCTCGACGGAGGGGCCGCCGCCCCCGTAGACGGCCGAGACGACCTGCCCCGACACGGTATAGTCCGAGGCGATGCTCGAGAAGGCTGTTCCGGTCGGCCCGTTGAGATATACCGCCTGGGCGACCGACAGCGCGTTCGTGGTCGTGAGCCCGACGGTCCAGGTCGATGGAGACAGCGACAGGTCGTTCGAAGAGGTGAAGCTGACACCGGACACGGCGGTCGATGCCGCGCTCGTGAACGCGAGTCCGACAGACGACAGCCCGGGCACCGGATCGGACTGCGTCCCGACGCTGAAGTCGGACGCAGGGTAGGTGCCTGCTGCCGGATTGGTCATGCCGGAGATGGACACGGATACCCTGTCCCCCGCACCGATCGCCACCGGCGTCGTGATGGTGACGGTCCCGCTGCCGGTGGTGGGGGTGGCGGAAACGGCGGCACTTGCGGATGTGGTAAGGTCCCCGACGGTGTAGCTGGAGCCCGAGGATGGGAACGTCGTCCCGGCCGGTGCCGTGAGGGTGAGGGACGAGGATGACGCGAGGGATGATGTCGCGGTGAAATCGACCGTCCAGTTCGACGCCTGACTGGCCGTACGGGTCGCTGCGGCGAAGTAGACTCCGGTCACCTGCGTGCCGAAGTAGAGGGTGCCGCCCGGAGACGCCGGGGTGCTGTCCCCAGTCGTGTAGAGGTAGAACGTCGATCCCGGATAGCTCCCGGCGGAAGGATTGGTGACATCAAACAGGGTGAGCGTGACGTTTGTGTTTTGCGCAATGGCGGAGGTGAGGGTGAGGCCCATGAGGTCGGCATAGCTACCGTAATCGCAAAGGCCTACGGTACTGTAGCCGCCACTCTGACTGCTGCCGCCTGCGGTGAGTGCCCAGTTGCCGCCGAGGGGCCACTTGGGGTTGCCGCAATTCGACGTCTGCACATAGATCGAGCTTCCACTCGGGAGGTTGGCCGTCGCTGTGAAGTCGATCGTCCAATTGGTGGTGGCTTGCGGCGTGAGTGATCCAGGCGTGATCGTCACGTTCGAGATCTGGCTGTTGGTGCCTGAGGCGGCCACGAGTGGCGGCGCGACTGTAAGGAGCGGCAAGAAGAGAGACAATGCGATCAAGAGGTCCCGGAGTCGGCGAAGAAGCCTCGTCAAGTCAGGATCACATCCCTTATGGCAGTTTCGCGATGCGCGAGACGGAAGTCGGAAGCGCGGCCTGCAGCGCGCCTTCCGGAGACGGCGCAAGGGCAAGCGGGCCTTGGTGGCCCCGCGACGTTCACATGACGCCTCTCGGCGAAGACCCGAGACGAGGGAAGGACGCGAGGCTACGTTTAACCATCGCCACCAACGGGGCGTTCCGGCATCCGTATGTCTTACGGATATCGCGCACGTAAAGCCCGGACAGGGGGCGAAATGGCGCAGTATCCGGGGAGTCGTTCTGGCTGTGCGGGCTACCATGACCTTCAATTTTGCGCGTGATCGGAGCACGAAAGGGTCCTGGACGCATCGGACGGGCAGGACTGAGGGGATTCTTCCCGTGCGGTCGTCGGCGAGCACGACGGGCGGTGTTCCACTCGGCCTGGTCGGGTATGGATCCGCGGCCGCCCAGGTGAAGGCCTTGCCCGCCTGATTGGGGCGGTCCACACTGGCGCCATGCACGTCTTTCTCACATCGATGGTCGCGACCTCGCCTCTGGTGTTGCGTTGAGGGGTCTCATCGCGGCCACCCGCACGGCTATCGGCATCCGCACTGAAGGCGTGCCGCCGGCGCTGTGGTGGCTGGCCCTCGCCATGATCATCCAGAGCATGGGCTTCTCCTTCGTCTGGCCGTTCATCACGATCTATGTCCACTTCGACCTCCATCGCTCGCTTGCGGAGGCGGGTCTGGTGCTCCTCTTCTACGCCGGGGCCTCCACCGTCGGGGCCTGGCTGGGAGGCAACCTGCACGACGCCATCGGCGGCCGGGCCGCCGTGGTGGTGGGACTGGTGGCACGGATCGTGATCTTTTTCCTGCTCGCCACCGGCGGCTCGTTTCTCTTCCTCACGGTGCTCCTCACGGCGAGCGGCCTCTTCGGGGGCCTGAACCGACCGATCATGAACGCCTGGGCCGCTGCCGTCTGGCCCGAGGGCGGCCGGTCCGCCTTCAATGTGCTCTACGTGGCCCGCAACTTCGGTGTGGCCACAGGAACCGTCATGGGCGGGCTCGTCGCCGCCGTCAGCATCCACCTCGCCTTCGCTGTGGCTGCCGTCTTCACCCTCGCCCTCCTCACCATCGTCCTCTGGCAGCTTCATGGGAGCGCCTTCGAGGCACCACCCAAAGGATCCGTTGCCAGGGGGGTGCTGCCTACCTCTGCCGGGGGCCTCTGGCCGATCCTCCTGCTGAGCCTGGGATTCGCGGTCCTGAGCATCGCCTACTCGCAGATGTCGAGCATCATGCCGGCGTTCATGACCCTCGAGGGATACTCCCTTCCCGAGTACAGCCTCCTCTGGACCCTGAACGGCGTCCTCGTGGTGGTCGGCCAGCCGCTCATCAGCTGGATCATCGGCATGGCGCCAGACGCGAAGCGCCAGATCATCCTGGGCACCCTCTTCATGATCGGTGCCTTCGTGCTTCTGGCGCTCAGCACCGCCTACCTCGGGTATCTCGCCGCCATGGCGCTCGCCACCCTCGGCGAGATGCTGGTCTACCCTGGCGTGCCGGCCATCGCCGACGAACTGGCCCCGGACGGGGCCAAAGGTCGCTTCCAGGGCACGGCCGTCGCCTTCCAGTCGCTCGGGCGAATGGTGGGCCCCCTTTTGGGTGGGCTCCTGGCGGCGGCGGTGGCGCGGCCCGAGTACTACCTCCTGATGACGGGATGCTTTGCCATCACCCTTTTCCTCTTCGAACTCGTCCGAAAGGGGCGGCCGCAAGCCCTGGACGCAGGAGCCGGCGTCGTCGGGTAACCGTCCCCGGATTTGCGTTGCCGTGGAAACATTTGTTCGACAGCATATGCCAGGACGAAAGGAGTGGTGGGCTGTGCAGGTGCGTGGTGTCGATTTTGTGGGGGTCGCTGTCTCCGACATGGAGAAGGCCCGCGCCTTCTACGGAGATCTCCTTGGTCTCGTTCCCGTCGGGGCGTTCAGTGAGCATTGGGCGGAATACCAGGCCGGGAATGCCACGATCTCCCTCATCAAGGCCGAGGCCGGCGGGATCGCCAAGCGGGTGGCGCTCGGCCCGGGGACGGCGATCGGGATCGCCCTGGCCGTTCCGGACGTCGAAGCTGCTCTGGCAGAGCTGCGTGCGAAGGGTGTGCCGATCACACAGGAGACCCGCGAATTTCCCCCGTGCTACATGGCGACCGTGCAGGATCCTTCCGGCAACTTCGTCTGGCTCCACCAGAGGAAGGACGGCACGGCCGGCTGATCCTTAGGCAGAAGGCGAGCCACCGCCCGTTGGACCCGGACGGTGGCCTGCCCGCGGTTACGGACCCGATGCGGAAGGCGCGCGTCTGGCCCGTCCGGAAAGGCGCAGCCGGGTGCCGTTCATCCAAAGGAGGCTCGCAAGGACGAGTGAGGCGCCCAGGATGACGTGCCAGCCCGCAGACTCGCCTAGGATCACAGCTCCCAGGAAGATGGCGAGGATCGGGCTGATGACCGTGAGGAGCGAGAGCTCGGCCGCTCGCATGTGATCCATGGCCTGGAAGTAGAGGATGAAGGCGAGCGCCGAGCCTATGAGCGAGAGGTAGAGGAGCGCCCCGATGGCGATGGGTGTCAGGCGCAAAGGCGTGGCGACCGGTTCATAGAGCGCCGCAGCCATTCCAAGCAGAGCAACCATGGCGAAGAGCTGGATGAACGACGTGAGGGCGGGGTCGGAGTTCCGGACGTATTTCTTGCCGAGGATGGTCGCCTGGGCGTAGAAGATCGCCGTGAGCACCAGCATGCCGAGGCCGGTGTAGCGCTGGGCGTCGTTGCCGACGAAGCCCGGGGCGTTGACGTTGGTCGTGGCGAGCAGGACCCCGACCAGTCCGAGGACGGCAGAGCCGACGCTTTTGAAGTCGATCCTCTCGGCGAGGAACGGCAGGGAGAGGAAGACCACGATGAGCGGGTCCAGCGCGACGATCACGGAAGCGATGCCGGAGGGGATGTAGAGCTCCCCCCAGAAGACGAAGAGGAAGCCTATACCCTCGAACACGCCGTAGAGGAGCGCTGGCCACCACCCCGCCCAGGTGCGCGGCAGGGGCGTAGCGCGGATCCTCAAGTAGACGAGGAGGGCGAGCGCCGCGATGCCCGCCCTGAGCGCGGCGAAGAGGAACGGCGGGAAGTAGGCGAGCCCGATCTTGATGAAGAGCCAGGTGGATCCCCATATGAGGGAGACGGCGAGAAACGGAATGACGACCCGGCCTCGCATGGCGCCCCTCCATCGCAATACAACGGCATTGTAGGCGTCGGGTGATGCCGTGCCAATGGCGCGAAGGCGGGATGCGCTATGATGACCCCGTGCACAGGGCAGAGGTCGGTGTGGTCCTGGCCGGTGGTGCGAGCCGTCGCATGGGAAGGGACAAGGCCCTCCTCACCCTGGGAGGGATGACGCTCCTCGAACGACAGGCGGCGAAGCTGGCGGCCCTGGCCCGCAAGGTCGTCGTGTCAGGTGATCCCTCGAGGTACGGGTCTTACGGGTGGCCGGTCGTGGCGGACCCGCCGGACGCCGCCGGGCCGCTCGCGGGGATCGTCGCCGCCCTCACCGGGGGGGACGCTCTGGTGCTGGCCGTCGACCTGCCGTTCGTGCCGGAACCGTTTCTCGCCCACCTGATGGAGGTCGCCGGACCGGATGGGGCGCTCGTCGCTGAAGGGGGGACCTTCCTGCCCACGGCGGCCTACTACCGGGGGAAGGCCCTGCCGATGGCAAGGGACCTCCTGGCCCTCGCCGCGGACCTGAGCCTGCGCGGCTTTGTGAACCGCCTTGCCATCCGTCGCCTGACGGTGTCCGAGGCAGCCGTGTTCGGGGAGCCCTCCCGCATGTTCTGGAATGTCAACGACGAAGAGTCCTACGCCAAGGCGAAGGAATGGGGAGAGAGCGATCTCGCCCGGCCGCCCGAGGCGTGAGGGGAGAATGACGTAAAAGTGCCCGTCACACTTCATGAAGCGCTCGCCCTTATCGGAGAGGGGCGACGCACCGTCGGCAGCGAGGAGGTGCAAACCGGGAGCGCCCTCGGGCGCGTGCTGGCCCGGGGCCTCAAGGCGCCGTCGCCGCTGCCGCCTTTCGACCAGGCGACCGTGGACGGCTACGCCATGCTGCCTGGGACGACGTCGCCGGCCCCGCTCCGTGCCCGGATCTTCGCCGGCGAAGAGGGGCCGCTCTCCGTCAGGACTGGCGAGGCCGTGTATGTGGCGACCGGCGGGCGCGTGCCCCAGGGATGCGGCGTCCTCATGCAGGAGGAGGTCACGGAGGGGGAGGGGACGATCTCCTTCGCCAAGGCACCGCCCGTGGGGGACAACGTGCGCAGCATGGGGGAGGAGATCAGGCAGGGGGACATCCTCGCCGCGGCCGGCGACCGGGTGACCTCTGGAGTGCAGGCGCTGGTGCTCGCCCTCGCCATCGACGAGGTGGAGGTGCGCCTCCCGCCGCGCCTGCTCGTGATCTCGACCGGGACCGAACTCCGTGAAGAGGGCCCGGTTTCGGGACCTGCCATCCGGAACACGAATGGCCCCTACCTGGACGCCGAACTTCGTGCCGCTGGTGCCGATGTCCACCGGATGACCGTCTCCGATGATGTCAAGGCCTTCCGAAGCGCGCTGGCGGGCCGCATCGACGACGTGGACCTCGTGGTGACGACGGGCGGCATCTCCGTCGGTCCCAAGGACCATGTGGCGGAGGTGGCGGGCGACTTCGGGTTCTCCCCGCTCTTTCGCGGGGTGGCCCTGAGACCTGGCCGTCCGCTTTCCGCCTTCAGGCGGCCGGACGGGGTCGCGTGGCTCGCCCTTCCCGGCAATCCGCTCGCCGCCGCCCTCGGCTACGACCTCTTCGTGAGGCCGGCGCTGGCGGGCCTCGTCGGCGGGAGATTCACGCACCCCTGGCTGAGGCTGCCGCTCGGCGGCGCCATCAGGGCCCACCGCAGCTCCATCGACCGCTACTGGCCCTGCGGGCTCAGCCTTGCCGACGGCAGGCTCATCCTGGAGCCGGCGCCCTACGCCCCTTCCGGGGCGGTGCGGCCGTTCGCATCGCTCATGGCCTGGGCACGTCTCCCCGGCGGCGCCGGGCCCTTTGACCAGGGGGATGAGGTCGAGGCCCTCGTCCGGATGGACGGCCTGACGTGACCACGCTTTTTTTCGTTGGCCATTCGGGTGCCGGCAAGACGTCGCTCATCACGGCGATGGTGCCGCTTTTCCTCGCCGATGGGGTGCGAATCGGCGTCATCAAGCACCACCACGCCAGCCTCTCGAGCGGGAAGGACTCCCAGAGGCTCTTCGCAGCCGGGGTGCCGGCGGCGGTGCTGGCGGCGGACGGCATCCTCAGGATGGCAGACGCCCCGGATCTCGCCGACGCCATCGCCGCTCTCGGCGAGGAGGTGGACCTCGTCCTGGTGGAGGGGATGAAGCGTGCGGTCGGCCCGAAGATCTGGGTGGGAGAGGGATGGTCGCCCGAGATTCAGGGGGTTCTGGCCTGGGTGGGAACGAACGGACACAAGGGGGCCTTCGCCTTCTCGGAGGTCGGGCGGCTCTACCGTGAGGTCGTACGCCCCATGGTGGGGAAGGGATGACCGGGACACCGGGCCGGATGTCGCTTGAGGGTCACCTGGATGAGCTGAGGCGCCGGCTCGCCTGGATTCTCGCCGTGTACATCCCCGTCACGGGCGTGCTCTTCCTGAACGCAGACTGGGTGACGAGGATCCTCCTCTTCGCCGCCCGCGGGCGCCTCCATCACCTGGTCTTCCTGTCGCCGACCGAGGTCGTCTTCACCTACCTCAAGGTGTCCATGGCGGCGGCGCTCATCGTGACCTCGCCCTTCATCGCCTACCAGCTGGCCGCCTTCGCCTGGCCGGGCCTTATCGAGCGGGAGAAGAAGTTTGCCTACACTTATGTGCCCTTGGCCGTGGCCCTCTTCTGGGCGGGTGCCGCCTTCGGTTATTTCGTCTTTGCCCCGGTCGTCCTGCGGTTTGTCCTGGGCTTCGGCGGGCCGGGCATCGTGCCGATGATCAGCTACGGCAACTACGTGGGATTCCTCCTGAACCTCATCCTGCCGTTCGCCCTGATCTTCGAGTTCCCGGTAGCGGTCCTCGTTCTCACCCGCCTCGGCATCCTCTCGTCCGCCTTCCTCCGCCGCAACCGGCGCTGGGCCGTCCTCGTGATCTTCATCGTGGCGGCGGCGGTCGCCCCGCCCGACGCCGGGTCGATGCTGATCATGGTGGCGCCGATGCTCATCCTCTACGAGGTGGGCGTCTGGGTGGCTGCACTCGCCGAGCGGTCGCACCGGTTGGACCATGAGGCCTGACCGAGCCGCACCCTTCGCGTCCCGGAGGCCATGAACCGAAGGCCGGAGGGCTCAGGGGGACTGCGCCGCGAACTGGATCTCGTAGAGGTCGCGGTAGAGTCCGCCTCTGGCGAGGAGTTCCTCGTGGCGTCCCCGGTCCACGATCCTCCCTTCGTTCAGGACGAGGATCTGGTCCGCTTTCAGGACCGTCGAGAGGCGATGGGCGATGACGATGGCCGTTCTCCTCTCGAGCAGGAGGTCGAGGGCGTCCTGGATCCGCCGTTCGGAGAGGGTGTCGAGCGAGGAGGTTGCCTCGTCGAGGAAGAGGAGCCGGGGGTTGTGGAGAAAGGCGCGGGCGATGGCCACGCGCTGCTTCTCTCCGCCCGAGAGCCTGTACCCCCGCTCGCCGACGAGCGTGTCGAGCCCCTGCGGCAGGAGGGCCACGAGGTCCGACAGTTGGGCGGCCCCGACTGCCCGGGCGATCTCCTCCTCGGTTGCGCTCTCATGACCGTAGATGAGGTTCTGGCGAAGCGTGGCGTGAAAGAGAAGCGGTTCCTGGGTGACAAGGGCCGTAGCGCGCCGGAGATCCTTGGAGGCGACTTCCCTGAGGTCGACGCCGTCGAGGAGGATGCGGCCCGCCACGGGGTCGGCGAAGCGGGCGAGGAGGTGGATGAAGGAGGTCTTGCCCGCCCCGCTCGGGCCGACCAGGGCGTGGACCCGCCCATCGGCCAGGTCCGCATCGACGTCCCTCAGCACGAGACGTTCGGTGCCGGGATAGGCGAACGAGAGGTGCTCGATCTGGATGTGTCCGGGTCCGTCCCAGGGTGTGGGGTGATCGGCCTCCCGCACCTCGACGGGCTGGTCGAGGACATCGAAGACCCGGGAGAAGAGGGCGAGCGAGGCCGTCATGTTGACGCTCACGTTCACGATCTGGGCTGTCGGGCTGTAGAGCTGGACAAGGTACGAGGCGAAGGCCACGAGCGATCCGACCGTGAGTTCGCCCCGGATCACGAGGTAGCCGCCCGCTCCGTAGAGAACGGCCGGTCCGATCGTGCCGAGGGCGCCCACGAAGGCGAACAGCCAGCGCCCGATGAGGGACTGCCGGATGCCGAGGTCAGAAAGCTCACGCGACAGGCGGGCGAATTTCGCCCGCTCGGCTTCTTCTTGGCCGAATCCGCTCACGAGGAGTTTGCCGGAGACGGAGAGGGTCTCGTTGACGTGGGAGGCAACATCCGCCATGACGGCCTGCGTGCGGGACTGGATTGCGTAGCGGCGGCGTCCGACTGACCGCATCGGGATCACGAAGGCGGGAAGCAGCACCGCGGCGATGAGTGTGAGCTCAGCGTTCAGCGAGAGCATGATGGCGAACGCCCCGACGAGCGTCAGGGCGTTCGTGACGAGTCCTGTGATGCTCTGGATCACGACGCTCTGGATCGACCCCACGTCATTTTGGATGCGCGAGACCATCTCGCCGGAGCGCTGGCGCAGGAAGAAGGAGAGCGAGAGCTTCTGGAGGTGCTCGTACATCTCCCGGCGCAGGCGGTCCATGATGCGCTGGGAGATCACGCTCGAGAGCCAGTTCTGGAGGACCGACAGGAGACCCCCCAGAATGGGTGCGATAAGCATGACGAGGGCGAAGACGGTGAGGAGCGGGACATTCTTCTCGGGGATCGCCGTGTCCAGGATGCGCTTCATCAGGAGGGCGGGCACCAGGGCGGCTCCTGTTCCCACCATGATGACGAGGATGACGAACACCGTCGAGAGACGGTAGGGGAAGAGGTAGGCCAACATGCGCCGGAAGAGACGGCGCCTCTCCGCCGCCCTCGGAATGGTCTCCTCCTGGTAGCGCAGCCCGGCGAACGAGCGGCCCAGGCCAAAGTGCCCCACAGGTGATCCCTCCAACAGCCCCGAATCATGATGGACGAATGCAGCCCGAAGCCTTGCGGCCGGGCCCGATGTTGCATTTACTGGGGCGTGGGAGCAGCAGGTAGGCTGGTGTCGCCCGCGGACTTCAAATCCGTTGGCGGGTGCGTGTCGCCCGCGGTGGGTCCGATTCCCATCTGCTCCCGCCAGTTTAGGTCGATTTTGCCCGCTTGAGGGCCCCGATCCCGCCGTAGGTCCCAACCGTGAGTTCGCCGAGTTCGCTCTCCAGCATCCTGACGATGTGTGAGGCGATGGCGAGGGAGGCCGTGGCCGCGGGAGAGGGAGCGTTTCGGACATGAAGCGCCCTGGGCCGTGCGGTGAAGAGAAAGTCGTCTGTGAGGGCGCCCTGGCGCGTCACGGTCTGGGCCCGGATGCCGGTCGGGCCGCTCTCGAGGTCGGAGCGCTCGAGAGCGGGCAGGTAACGCCTTGCGTCCTTCCATGACGCCGTGAGGCTCAGGTCGTGCTCGATCTGCCACAGGCCGTTTCGCCAGAACCTCCTAGCCACCGCCCAGGTACCCGGCCAGGTGAGCGTCGCCCAGGCGTCCCTCGCCCTGAACCCGCCGCGGGTGTACACCTCGCGGGCGAGGGCGAAGATGGCGTTGGGGCCGACCATGACCCGCCCGTCAGGCACCCGCTTCGTGAAGTGCACCCCGAGAAACGGCAGGTTCGGGTCCGGAACCGGGTAGATGAGCCCCCGCACGAGGGACGTGCGTTCCTTGCGGAGGAGATAGTACGAACCCCGAAAGGGGATGATGCGCACGTCTTCGGCGCCCTGCCCGGGACCGACCACGCGGTCGGTCTGCAACCCGGTGCACGTGATGAGAAAGCGTGCGACGAGAGAGCCCTGTGTCGTGGACAGGTGGACGCCCGCCGCATGCTCCTCGATTCCCGTGACGGCGCAGGAGGTGCGGATGGTGCCCCCGCGCCGCTCGACTTCGTCTGCCATCGCCCGTGCTGCGGCGGCGTAGTCGACGATGCCGGTGGCCGGCGAATGGATCGCCCTGAGGCCTGCAGCATGCGGTTCGATGTCCTGGATCTCGGCGCGATCGATGAGACGGACGCCGGGTACGCCGTTCGCCCGGGCCCGGTCGAAGATGGCCTCGAGCTGGGGGAACTCCCGCTCCTCGAGGGCGACGACGACCTTGCCGCAGATTTCGATGGGGACCTCATGCTCCTCGGCGAAGCGGCGCATGGCGTCGCGCCCCTCGGACGACAGGCGGGCCTTCAGGGAACCGGGCCTATAGTACAGGCCGGCATGGATCACGCCCGAGTTGTGGCTGGTCTGGTGGGCGGCCACCCGGTCCTCCTTGTCGAGGACGGCGAGCGTGAGAGCCGGATGGCTCTCGAGAACCCTCATGGCGGTGGCGAGGCCGACAATGCCGGCGCCCACCACGATCACGTCGTAGGCAGGGGTGTCCAACTCTGGCCGCCTCCAAACGGTTTCATGCCATTCGACATGACCACCCGTGGGGCCTTGTCCCGGATCCTTCCTGTCGATCGGTGGACGGTCGAGGACTCGGCGCTTCTGGCATAGGGCAGTTCCGGTTATGATGATGTTCTGGAAGAGGAGGCCTGACCTTTGCCGCCTGCCCAGACCTCCAAGGGGAGGACGCTACGGGCTCTTCGACAGTATTTCGTGACGGGACTCGTGGCACTCTTGCCGGTCGTCGTCACGGTCTACATCGCCTACCGCATCGTGGTCTTCTTCGATCAGGCGAGCGCACTCCTGCCGCTCACGCATCCGATTCCCGGGCTCGGTCTCATCATCACGTTCGTGTTCATCACGCTCTTCGGGATGCTCGTCTCCAACATTCTGGGCCAGTCCTTCGTGAGGATCGTCGAGTGGTCGTTTGAACGGGTGCCGCTCGTGCGCTCGATCTACGACGGGTTGAAGCAGATCATCGGCACCTTCACCCGCAAGCAGGGCGAGGAGGGCTTCAAGTCGGTGGTTCTGGTGCCCTATCCGGATCCCGTCTCGCGCGCCATGGGATTTGTCATGAACGAGGATGTGGCACCCGGGCGGGTCGGGGTCTTCATCCCCTTCTCGCCGCCGACGGGCGGCTATCTCCTCTTCTTCAACAGGGACGAGGTCGAATCGTCCGATCTCACGGTCGATGCCGCGATGAAGCTTCTCATCTCAGGCGGCACGATCATTCCGAATGGCAAGGTGTCCCAGCCGAAAGGGGAGGTCCTGCGCCGATGACACTGGAGGAGAAAGTGCGCGAGCGCCTCGGAGGCGTGAGGGATCCGGAGCTCCACCGGCCGCTCGCGGAACTTGGCATGCTGGGCGACATCTCGGTCGAGAACGGGATCGCCAGGATCGGGGTGAAGCTGACCGTCCAGGGGTGCCCCCTGCAGGATCGCATCGACGGCGACGTGCGCTCCGCCCTGGCTGACCTTCCCGAGATAAGGGACATCCGCATTGACATGACGGTCATGAGCAAGGAGGAGAGGCGAAGCCTCACCCAGATGTTCCGCCCCGTCCGGGAGTCATCGGTGACGAAAAAGGACTCGTCGGTGCGGGTCCTGATTGTGGGCTCCGGCAAGGGCGGCGTCGGCAAGTCCACGACCGCCGTGAACCTCGCGGCGGCCCTCGAGCGCGCCGGCCGCAGGGTGGGCGTGCTCGACGCCGATGTCTACGGTTTCTCGGTCCCGCGCATGATCGGGGCGAAGATGGCTCCCGTCGTCCTGTCCGAGGACATGATCCTGCCTGTCGACGTGAACGGGGTCAAGGTGATCTCCATGGGGATGCTGGTCGGCGAGGACACGCCCGTGATGTGGCGGGGACCCATGCTCACGAAGCTCATCGAGCAGTTCCTGGTCGACGTCGTCTGGGGACCGATCGACTACCTGGTCGTCGATGCGCCGCCTGGAACCGGGGACGTGGCGATCACGCTCGCCCAGAGGCTGCATGAGGGTCGTGTGCTTCTGGTCACGACCCCACAGGCGGCGGCTTCCAAAGTCGCTGTCCGGGTCGCCGAGATGAGCCGCAAGGTTGGGCAGCAGGTGGTCGGCGTGGTGGAGAACATGTCCTACTTCCGCTGCCCCCACTGCGGCGAGAAGACCGCCATCTTCGGTGAGGGCGGCGGAGCGGGGCTTGCGGCAAGCCTCGGTATCCCGCTTCTCGGCTCCGTGCCGATCGAAGGCGACGTGAGAAGCGGCGGCGACGAGGGAGCGCCCGCCGTGTGGGCGGCACCGGAGTCGGAAGCGGCGCAGGTGTTTCGAGCGATCGCCGACGCACTCGGGGACGACTCTTTGTGGCCCCGATCCCTTGAGCCGAGTGTGTCCGATAGATTGTGAACAGACTCACTTCCTCGGTTGACGCTCGTTTAAGCATCGGCTTACAATTTGGTGGGCTTTGGGGTCTTGAGGCCCCACGTGCGCGTTTTGGCCCTCCGAACGTATCGGGAGGGATAGGGTTTCATGGCTGAGGATCACCGCCTGAGATGCAGCATCTGTGGCAATCCCGTCGATGGGGAAGGCGAGATCTGCCAGGCCTGTATCGAGAGCGGGCGGGACAAGGACCCCCGGGAACTCTCGCGCCGCAAATTCCTGACCGGCGGCATCGTCGGCATAGGAGCCCTGATCGGCGTCGGCTACATCGGGGTGCTCCTGAAGAACCTTTACCCGGCGAGTGAGGCGTCGGCGAAGTACCAGGACGTCGGTCCCCTCTCCCAGTTCACCGACAGCTACCAACTCGTCGTGTATAACGGCGAGGGCTTCCCGGACGGCGTCTACGTCCGCCAGAAGAACCCGGGTGAGATCGAGTGCTTCGATTTCCACTGCGCCCACCTGCAGTGCCCGGTGCAATGGGTAAGCACCCTGAAGGAGTTCCAGTGCCCCTGTCACGGGTCCGTCTACAACCAGAACGGCCAGCATATCGCCGGCCCGGCCCCGCGCGGCCTTTACCCTCACCAATGGAAGATTGAGAAAGGCCACGTCTACATCGGAGGTCAGATAGGGTGAGCCCAGCGAACTGGCTCATCGACAGACTCGGCATGCGCGCCTTCATGAACGCGCAGCTCTACCACCGCGTGCCCCGGCGCGTGAATCCGCTCGACTTCCTCGGGATCGCTAGCCTCTTCGTCTTCGTCAACCAAGTCATCACCGGCATCATCCTGGCCGCCTGGTATTCGCCGTCGGTGCCTGCGGCGTATCAGGACATGCAGAAGATCGCCCATCAGATCCCGCTCGGATGGCTCGTCCAGAACCTCCACTACTGGGGCGCCAACATGATGGTGGTCCTGGTGTTCTTCCACATGCTGCGGGTGTTCTACATCGGCGCCTACCGCAAGCCCCGGGAACTCACCTGGATCGCCGGGGCGCTGCTCCTCGCCATCACCATCCTGTTCGCCTTCACCGGGTACCTGCTACCGTGGGACCAGCAGGCGTACTGGGCCTCGATGGTCGGCACCTGGATGCCGTTTTACGCACCCGTCATCGGCTACTTCATCGTGCTTCTCCTGAGGGGTGGCCCGTACATCACGCCGGTCACGCTTTCCCGCTTCTATGCCATCCACGTCCTGGTGCTGCCGGCCCTCTTCCTGATCGTCTTCGGCCTGCACTTCTACATGGTGCTGACAAAGCAGCTGACGATGGTGGAAGAGGCCGAGGAGCTGCCGAGAGAGAAGCAGAAGGGCCTCGTGACGTTCTTCCCGACCACGGTCTTCCAGATGATGATGTTCCTCGTCATCGTCGGCTCTCTCCTCGTCTTCATCGCCATCAACTTCCAGACGCCGCTTCTCGCCATCGCCGACCCCCTCAACAAGGCGCACTACAACCCGATTCCGATCTGGTTCTTCTACTCGATCTACCAGCTCCTGAAGTACATTCCGCCGGTTCTGGACCCGCTCGGTATCATCGGACTGCCGCTCATCGCAGGGGTGGCCCTCATGGCCCTGCCGTTCATCGACAGGATCCCGCGCCGGCGCCCGTCCGAGCGCAAGGCGTTCTTGGTGCCGGCGGCCGTTGCCGTGGCGGGCATCTTCGTGCTCACCTACATCGGGTCGGTGAGCCAGGGCATCCCTAACCAGCAGGTCGTCGCCAACCCCACGTATGCGGCGGACATCCTGCCCATCCTGCAATCGAGCTGTGCACAATGTCACTCGCAGAGCGCCTCGCAACAGCTGCACACGCCGTACCTCCTGTCGTATCAGGGCATCATGACCGCCTACCTCGGGCACTCCCTGATCCAAAAGGGCAACGCCACGGCGTCCATCCTCTACCAGCGCATCAGCACGACCAACGCTGCCCTTCGCATGCCGCTCGGCGGTGCGCCGCTCTCTCAGGGCGCCATCCAGACGATCGCCAACTGGATCAATCAGGGCGCCAAGCCCTGACGGGCAACCCTCTCGCCTGTCAAAGGAGGTCCGCCTGATGCGGCGCAAAGGTCGGCTCTGGGTCGCCGTCGGAGTCATCGTGGCAGCCCTTACCCTGCTCATCGCCGAAGGCGCCTCACACCTCAACGAGTACCAGTACACCCTGGCCCAGTTGCCGAAGGTCGAGCCGTCGATCGTCGGCCGGACGGTCAAGATTTCGGGTGAACTCGTGGGCAGGTCCGTGCACTACAACGTCTCCGCCAACCTCCTGACGTTTCGCCTGAGGGGCGGCGGCAACACGATCCTCGTGGCCTACCACGGCGTGCAGCCGGATGCGTTCCAGCAAAACATCACGACGATCGTCACCGGAACGCTGAATGCGAACGGCGTCTTCGACGCCACGAGGGTCCTCGTCCAATGTCCATCGCACTATGGCCCGGCGACAAGCGCACAGGCCAAGGGCTCTTAGCGCCCGCTGGCGCGTGGGCGGGTGTGTCGCCGCCCTCCTCCTCGCGGGGGTGGGCGGCACCTTCATGCGTGCCGCAGCTCCGGCGGACACGACCGAGTTTGCCTTCTGGCGCTCCGGGTCCAACCTCACGGTGACCCAGGTCTTCATCGGCAGGTCCGGGGACCGGGCGGCGCTGATCCCCGGTGCCCGGGACATCCTGATCCCGGCAGGCCAGGTGGCGGCCCTCTCCGGGGGATCGGTCCTCATCCCGAGCGGCGGCAGCCGGGCCGAGATCCAGTACGACATTCCGTTTCCGCCCTCTGGCATCTCGGTCCTGGTCCCGATCTACACGCCGACCAAAGTCTGCTTCATCCTGGCCGGGGAGGGCGTATCCTTCCCGGTCATCCTGAATCAGGCGTTTTTCGTTCAGGGGACGTCGGAGGCTCTGGGGCACAACTTCACGGTCTATGCCGCCAAGGGCTTTTCCAAGGCCTTTCGCCTCAACATCGAACGTGCGCCGCAACCCGGCGGTCTGAGCCTCGAATGGCTTTGGCTCATCCCAGCCGTCGCCATCGCCGTCTACCTCTTCCTGCGACTGGGGCGCCGCCATGCTTGAGGCGCGCCAGCTGGTCGTGAAGAGGGGCCTCAGGGAGGTGCTGCGCGGGCTGACGCTCACACTCAGGGCGGGTGAGGTCACGGTGCTCTTCGGACGGAACGGGGCCGGGAAGACGACCCTCCTTCGCACGCTGGGCCTTCTCGGCTGGGCCGACGGCGGGGAGATCCTCTTCCGGGGCCGACGCGTGACGCCGGAAGACGTCGCCGTTCGCGGTCATATCGGACAGGTCCTGCATGAGAGCTTCGGCTACGGCGCCCTGAGCGCCCTTGAGAACCTCGGCTTCTTCTCCCGCCTGTTCGGCCAGGCGGGGGAAGGCGCTCTCGAGGCGCTGCGGCGAGTCGGTCTCGCCGCATTTGCGGACGAGCCGGTGCGGACCTACTCCGAAGGCATGCGCCGTCGGCTGGACCTCGCTCGCCTTCTCATCATCGACACCGACGTCTGGCTTCTCGATGAGCCCCTTGCCGGCCTCGACACCCCTGGCAAGGATTTCGCCGGCGACCTCGTCGCCGAGGCCAGGCAGGCCGGCAAGGCTGTCCTCGTCGTGAGCCACGAGCCCCTGCCAGCCTCGGTGCCGGTGGACCACACCTTCCACCTGGAACGGGGCCATGTCCTCCCGGGAAGAACGGGGGCGTGAAGGCGCTCGGTGTGCTCCTCGGGAAGGATCTGGCGGTGGAGTTCCGCTCGCGCGAAACCCTTTCGTCGGTACTCGTGCTGGCGGTGCTCGTCGTGCTCGTGCTGGGCTTCGCCGCACCTTCTGGGGTCAGCGCCGAGGCGGCCGGGGGCCTCCTGTGGGTGGCCCTCCTGTTTCCGGCCCTGCAGATCCAGACGCGGCTTTGGGCGAGCGAGGCCGACCAGGGCATGCTCGATGCACTCATGGGCGCCCCCGTCGGGCCGGCCGTTCTCTGGCTGTCGAAGTTCCTGCTCTCAGTGGTCCTCACGGCGGTCCTGGCCCTTGTCCTGACGCCGCTCTTCCTTGTGATCATCGGAGAGACCGTGAGGGGCCCTCTGGGCATCTTCCTTGCCGGGATGGCGCTCGGCGTCATCGGGCTCGGCGCCGTGGGGGCCACCCTCTCGCTCCTCACGGCCCGGATGAGGCTTAGGGAGGCGCTCATGCCGCTCATGGCCCTGCCGCTTTCGGTGCCGCTCTTCCTGGGGGCGGTCGTGATCACAAGCGGGTCCCTTTCTGGGACGCCTCACCAGGTCGGCCTGTGGCTCCTGCTCATGGGGGTGTTTGACGTCATGTACATTGCGCTTCCCCTGTTGGTGGCCGATATTTTGATGGAGGTGTAGTAATGAGGTACAGCCAGACCCTTTCGAACCTGCGCTGGATCCTCTTCGCCGTGTTTGTGGTGGCACTGCTCTGGAGCTTCGTGGTGTCGCCTGACGACGCCATCCTGAAGAGTTCGCAGCGGATTTTCTACATCCATTTCGGCAGCGCCATCGCCTGCTTCATCGCCTTCGCCATCGGCTGGGCGGCGGCGATCGCCTACCTCGTGAAACGGAACCTGGGCTGGGACAGGCTGTCCGCCGCAGGTGCGGAGGTGGGGCTGGTCTTTGCCACGTGTGTCCTCGTCTCGGGCTCGATCTGGGCGCGCGTGGCCTGGAACACGTGGTGGACATGGGACCCTCGGCTCGTCACCACGGCGGTGCTCTGGTTCCTGTACGTCGCCTACTTCGTCCTGCGGGCCTTCTTCGCCGAGGATCGCCGGCGTCAGGCCGTGGCGGGAGCCCTCTTCTCGCTCTTCGCCTTCCTCGATGTGCCCGTCGTCTTCTTCTCCGTCAACTGGTGGACGTCCATTCACCCGAAGGTCATCACGGAGTCGGGCATCAACATCTCCTCGCCAGCCATGGTGACGGCCATGATGCTGTTCCTCGTCGCCATGATCCTGCTAGCGGCCGACCTCATGTGGCTGAGGTGGCGCCAACATACGCTCGCCGACCGCCTCGAGGCGGCCCGGGCCGAGCTCCGGTCGTACTAGGGGGGCTTTCGTCCATGAGTGAGCAGATCGCCCTGTGGTTCCTCTTCTTCGCCTACACCGCCGTCTTCGTGATCCTCTTCCTGGTGGTGGGGAGGCTCCACAGCCGTGCCTCGCGCCTCGAAAAGGAAGTCGAGCACCTCGAGGCGGCCGTCTCGGAAGAGGAGAAGAAGAAGGCGTAAGGGGGCTTCCGGCCTGCCCCGGCATGCTTACGCGCCCCATCGCAAAAGCGTTATGATGGCCGATGGACACGGAAGGCCCGCGGCCCTGGGCGCCACGGGCGACGGGGAGGCCCTCCTTTGGCAGTGACCTATCCGACGAAGGGGTCGTTCATCGAAGCGTCGGGCGGGCGCTTCGATGTGCCGTCCCGCCCGATTGTCGCCTTCATCGAGGGCGACGGCATTGGGCGCGACATCTGGCAGCCCACCCGGGCGGCCGTCGAGGCCGCCGTGCGGACCGCCTACGGCCGCGAGCGGGAGATCTCATGGTACGAGGTGTACGCCGGCGAGAAGGCCGAGGAGAAGTTCGGGACCTACCTGCCCGAAGAGACCCTCGAGGCCTTCAGGAAGGTGCGCATCGGCATCAAGGGGCCGCTCACCACACCCGTGGGGGGCGGCTTCCGTTCCCTGAACGTGACGCTGCGCCAGGAGCTCGACCTCTACGCCTGCGTGAGGCCGGTGCGCTACTTCCCCGGGGTGCCGTCGCCCCTTGCGCGCCCGGAGGACACCGATATGGTGATCTTCCGGGAGAACACCGAGGATGTCTACGCCGGCATCGAGTGGCCGTCGGGGTCGAAGGAGGCGAGGGAACTCATCTCGTTCCTTTCCGACCGGCTTTCGGCGGAGATCGCCGAGGACGCAGGCATCGGCGTCAAGCCGATGAGCCCCTTCGCCTCGAAGCGCCTCGTGAGACGATCCATCGCCTACGCCCTCGAGGCCGGCCGCCGGTCGGTCACCCTCGTCCACAAGGGTAACATCCAGAAGTACACGGAGGGCGCCTTTCGCGATTGGGGCTACGAGGTGGCGAGAGAGTTCGGCGACCGGGTGGTGCGCGAGTCCGAGCTCGAGGGCGCTCCCAGGCCCGGCCAGGTGGTCGTGAAGGACCGCATCGCCGACAACATGTTCCAGCAGGTGCTTCTGAAGCCCCGTGATTACGACGTCATCGCCACCCCCAACCTGAACGGCGACTACCTCTCCGACGCCATCGCCGCCCAGGTCGGGGGCATCGGCATCGCCCCCGGGGCCAACATGTCGGATGAGGTGGCGATCTTCGAGGCCACCCACGGCACGGCTCCCAAACACGCCGGCAAGAACGAGGCGAACCCCGGGAGCCTCATGCTGTCGGCTGCCATGATGCTGGAGACGATGGGCTGGAGGGAGGCCTCCGTCGTGCTCATCGAGTCGCTGGGCAGGACCATCAGGGACGGGATCGTCACGTACGACCTCGCCGGGGCCGACTCACGCAGGGTCGGCACCAGCGAGTTCGCCCAGGCCATGATCGAGCGGATGCCCCACATTCTGAGAGAGCAGGGATTGTGAGCATGGCGAAGCCGAAGGTCACCATCATCGGCGCCGGCAACGTCGGAGCGACGACGGCGCACTGGCTCCTGACCCGCAACATCTGTGACCTGGTCCTCTTCGACGTGGTGGAGGGCGTGCCGCAGGGCAAGGCCCTCGACCTCCTCGAGGCAGCGCCCATCTACGGCTACTCGGTCGACGTCACCGGAACGAACACCTGGGAGCCCACGGCCGGCTCGGACGTCATCGTCGTGACGGCCGGATCGCCGAGAAAGCCAGGCATGAGCCGGGATGACCTCCTGAAGATCAACAACGACGTCGTCTCCTCGGTCGTGAAGAACGCCGCGGCCCAATCACCGGACGCCGTCATCATGATCGTCACCAATCCGGTCGACGTCATGACCTACGTCGCCTGGAAGGCGTCCGGCTTTCCCCACCAGCGGGTCTTCGGTCAGGCCGGCGTCCTGGATTCGGCCCGCTTTCGCACCTTCATCGCCAAAGAGCTCGGCCTCTCCCCGAAGGACGTCTTCGCCTTCGTGCTGGGCGGACACGGCGACCAGATGGTGCCGCTCGTGCGCTACTCGACTGCAGGCGGCCGTCCGATAGCCGACCTCATGGCGAAGGAGCGGCTCGACGCCATCGTCCAGCGGACCCGCACCGGCGGCGGCGAGATCGTGGAGCTCCTGAAGACTGGCTCCGCATACTACGCCCCGGCGGCCTCGGTGGCAGAGATGGTCGAAGCCGTGCTCCTCGACCAGAAGCGCCTTCTGCCCTCCGTCGCCTACCTCGACGGGGAGTTCGGCGAGAAGAACGTCTACGTCGGCGTGCCCACGCTTCTCGGGCGCGGCGGGGTCGAGCGGGTCGTGGAGCTCGACCTCCTGCCAGAGGAGAAGACGGCCTTCGAGAAGTCTGTCGCCGCCGTGCGCGGCCCGATGGCGGTGCTGGGATTCTGAGTCGCCGCTGGACAAGCCGGGAGAAGGCGCTCACCTACCACCACGGCGGCAAGATCGAGGTGTGCTCCAAGGTCCCGGTGGAGGGCGCCGAGGACCTCGCGCTCGCCTACACCCCTGGTGTGGCCGAGCCCTGCAAGGTGATCGCGAGGGACCCGCACGAGGTCTACACCTATACGAACCGCGGCAACCTCGTCGCCATCCTGACGGACGGATCGGCGGTGCTGGGCCTCGGCGACATCGGGCCCGAGGCCTCGCTGCCTGTCATGGAGGGCAAGGCGCTGCTCTTCAAGATGTTCGGCGGGGTTGACGCCTTCCCGGTCCTCGTCGGCTCGCAGGAGCCGGGAGAGATCGCAAGGGTGATGGAGCTCGTCCAGATGGGCTTCGGCGGCGTGAACCTGGAGGATGTGGGGGCGCCCCGCTGCTTCGAGGTGGAGCGGCTCCTCCTCGAGAAGCTCACGATCCCCGTCTTCAACGACGACCAGCACGGCACCGCCATCGTGGTGGGAGCGGCCTTCTCAAACGCCCTCAGGGTCATCGGCCGATCCCCGGACGAGGCGCGGGTCGTCATCAACGGCGCCGGGGCGGCAGGCATCGCCGTGGCCCGCATGCTTCTCTCTCTGGGCGTCGTGGACCTGACGCTGGTCGACAGGCGGGGGGCCATCTACGAAGGGCGGGAGGGCCTCTCGGGGGACAAGGAGGCGATGAGCCGGCGCACGAACCCGGATCGCCTGCGGGGAGCCCTCGCGGACGTCCTCGCCGGCGCCGACGCCCTTATCGGGCTTTCCGTGGCCGGGGCCTTCACCATGGAGATGCTCCGGGCCATGCGCCCGGACGGCATCGTCTTCGCGCTGGCGAACCCGGTGCCGGAGATCTGGCCCGTGCAGGCGCTTGAAGTCGGCGCCGCCGTGGTGGGGACCGGGCGCAGCGACTTTCCGAACCAGATCAACAACGTGCTCGGGTTCCCGGGGGTCTTCCGCGGGGCGCTCGACGTCGAGGCATCCGCCATCACGCACGGCATGCAGGTGGCGGCCTCGCAGGCGATCGCAGACCTGATCGGCGGGGAGCTCCGGGCGGACTATGTCATCCCGTCGCCGCTCGACACGCGGGTCGCCCCTGCGGTCGCCGCCGCCGTGGCCAAGGCCGCCCAGGACGAGGGGGTGGCCCGCTCCCCAAAGGATCCCGAGTGGGTGAGGGCCCACTGTGTGGAGATGGCGACGTTCCATGGAACCGACGAAAGGGGAAGGACGCATTGAAGCTCTATGAGCACCTCGCCAAGTCCGAACTGCGTCGGGCGGGCATACCGGTGCCGCCGGGGGAGCTCGCCAGGACGCCGGCCGAGGTGGGCGAGGCCATCGAGAAGATCGGTCCGGCGGCCGTGAAGGCCCAGGTGCTGGTCGGCGGCAGGGGCAAGGCGGGCGGCATCAAGTTCGCCGCCAACCGCGCCGAGGGCGAGAGGGTCGGCTCGGAGATCCTGGGGATGGACCTGAAGGGATACACCGTGGAGACGGTCTATGTCGAGGGCAAGCTGAACGTCGAGCGCGAGTTCTATGTCTCCATCACCAATGACCGCAACGCCCGCAAGCCGCTCATCATGGCCTCCGCCAAGGGCGGCATGGAGATCGAGGATGTGGCGGAGGAGGACATCGTGCGCCGCCACATCGACCTCTCCTTCGGCCTCCACCCCTATCTCCTGCGGGAGATCACGGACGAGATGGGCCTTCGGGAGAGCGTCGCCGCCCAGGTGCAGGACATCATCAGCCGCCTCTGGAGCGTTTACAGAAAGCGCGACGCCGAACTCGTGGAGATCAATCCGCTGGTGGTGAGCGGCGACAAGGTCATCGCCGCCGACGCCAGGCTCAACATCGACGACTCTGCGCTCTTCCGCCAGGACGACCTGCCGGTGGTCGAGGAGGGCACACCGCTCGAGAAGAAGGTGCGCAAGATCGGGCTCGCCTACGTCGAGCTCGATGGCGACATCGCCATCATGGCGAACGGCGCAGGCATGGCCATGGCCACGCTGGACGCCATCCAATATTACGGCGGCAAGCCCGCCAACTTCCTCGACGCTGGCGGCGGCGCATCGGTCGAGCCCACGGCGCAGGCCTTCGAGGTACTCATGGAGATGAAGCCCAAGGTCATCTTCGTCGACATCTTTGGCGGCATCACCCGCTGCGACGACGTGGCCAAGGCCATCGCCCAGGTGAAGGCGACCCGGGGTATCCCTGTGCCGCTCGTGGTCCGGCTTGTGGGGACCAACGAGGCGGAGGGCATCGACATCCTGAAGCAAAGCGGCATCGAGGCGTTCCGGGACATGAGCGAGGCGGCCCAGAAGGCCTGTGCCCTCGCAAGGGGGGCCTGATCATGGCGATCCTGATCGACGAGAACACCAGGGTCATCGTCCAGGGCATCACCGGCAACCAGGGATCCTTCCACGCCGGCCAGATGCAGGCGTTCGGCACCCGCATCGTGGCCGGCACCTCACCGAAGGATGTGAAGGAGCACCTGGGGGTCCCCGTCTTCCACACTGTCGGCGAGGCGGTGGAGAAGACCCAGGCGAACGCCTCGATCATGTATGTGCCGGCGCCCTTCGCCAAGGACGCCGCCTTCGAGGCGCTGGCCGCGGGGCTGAAGCTGCTCGTGATGATCCCGGAGCATGTGCCCGTCCAGGACACCATCTCCATCCTCGAGTACGCCACCTACAAGGGCGCCCTAGTCGTCGGTCCCAACACCTTCGGCGTCATCTCCGCCGGCAAGGCCAAGATGGGCATTCCCCCGAACCACATCTACAGGCCCGGGCCGGTCGGCATCGTGGCCCGCTCCGGGACCCTCTCCTACGAGATCACGGCATCCCTCTCCAACGCCGGCCTGGGCCAGACAACGGTCGTCGGCATGGGCGGCGACCCCCTCGTCGGCCAGACCTTCATCGAGGTGCTGCACCGGTTCGAGGCCGACCCGGAGACGAAGGCGGTCGTGATGATCGGCGAGATCGGGGGCAGCGCCGAGGAGGAAGCGGCGACCTACATCAGGACCATGACGAAACCGGTCGTCGCCTATATGGCCGGACGGGCGGCACCTCCGGGAAAGCGCATGGGACACGCCGGCGCCATCATCGAGCGCGGACGGGGCACCCTCGAGTCCAAGCGCAAGGCGCTGGAAGGGGCGGGAGCGACCGTCGTCGACATGCCCTGGGAAGTGGCGCCAGCCATGAAAAAGCGACTCGGAGGCTAGCCTATCGAGACCTGACGAAGCGGCCGCCGTGGACCTCCCCGGCGGCCGCCTTGTCAGGGAAAGGAAGGCGCAGCGCCTTCTCGAAACCAGGCCCAGGAGGTGTCGCATGAGCACACGCCAACTGGCCGTAGGCGCCATCCGCCTCGTGGCCATCGCCGGCTTCGTCCGCTTCGCCCTGCCGTTTTTCGCCGGTCTCGGAGAATTCATCACGGCCGGCTGGATCTTCCCGATGGACATCAACGCCGTGACGGCGATCGGAACGCTCCTCATGGTCGCCGTCGTCTGGGCACTGGCGCCGACGATCGCCGCAGCCGTGCTCGGGGAGGGGCGGGTACCGGAGAGATTCGGCCTCGACTTGGCGCAGCTCACGTTGCTGGGGTTCGCCCTGGTCGGCCTGGTGATCTCTACCGACGGCATCGTGAACGTGGCGCAGGAGATCGTCCAGTCCTACACCGCTATCTCGCAGACCGGGGTCGGAGTGGCTCCCGCTGCCAGCCCCTACGCCGGGGCGATCGTCGGTGCGGCCATGCAGACAGCCATGGGCGCCCTCATCTTCTTCGGCCGCCGGGGATGCGCGGCCCTCGTCAGGGATCTTCGCAACTTCTAGCGCCGCACCAGGAAACGCCTCGCGCCTACCCATTCGGTTGCGTCTTCGGGTCGTGAACGCCAAACATCTTCTTCGCCCGGACCCACCGGGGAGCGTGTGCCGGTTCGTACGTGAGGGGCCGGACGGGTTTCGGGCGGAGTTGGGGGGATCCTATGCCGGACCCAAAGCGGCGCGGCCATCCGCGGGCCGTGGTGGGCCTCATCGCCAACCTGATCGTCCCCGGACTCGGGACGCTCCTCGTCGGGAAGGTCGCCATGGGCGCCGCCCAGCTTGCGATCTTCCTTGCCTCCGTCTTCATGAACCTGACTGGCACCATGGCCGCGATCGGCGTCCCAGCCTGGCTGGGGGTGTGGATGTGGGCGCTCATCACGAGCGTCGCCGCATCGGGAGCGCCTCCTGACGCCTGAGGTCAGCCGGCCAAAAGACGCATGGCGGTGGCGGCGAGGAGGGCGCTGCCGACGGGAAGGGCCGATTCGTCGATCATGAAGCGGGGGTCGTGGTTGGCATACACCGCCCCGAGCTCCTCGTTGGCACAGCCCAGCCAGAAGTAGACCCCCGGTGTTTTCCGCAGGATGTAGGCGAAGTCCTCGCCTCCCATCATCGGCTCGCCCGGGACGAGGGCCTCGTCGCCGAGGAGGCTTCCCGTCACGGCCTGAAACGCCCTTGTGGCGTGCGGGGCATTCACGAGAACCGGGTATCCCCGCTCGTAGGTGAACTCGGCCAGGACGCCGAACGCCGCGGCCGTCTCCGTGATCACCCGGCGCATCGCCGTCTCGGCGAGGGAGCGCGTGGCGTCGTCGAACGTCCGCACCGTTCCGGTCATCGTGACCTCGGGCGGTATGACGTTGTCGGCCTCGCCGCCGTGGATGCTGCCGACCGTGACGACCGCCGGAGTGACCGGGCTCACATTCCTCGAGACGATCGTCTGGAGGGTGCTCACGATGGCGGCCGCGGCAGGCACGGGATCGCGCGCCAGGTGCGGCATGGCGCCGTGCCCCCCCACGCCGCGCACCACGACCCGGTAGCTGTCGGGCGAGGCCATCGCCGCGCCCTCGACTACCGAAACCTCGCCGGCACGCAGCAGCCTTTGTCCCACGAAGGGGATCAGGTGGAGGCCGACTGCCTCCTGGACGCCGTCCAGCACCCCCGCCTCGATCATCTGGGGGGCGCCTCCCGGGAGCTTCTCCTCGGCGGGCTGGAGGAGCACCCGGACCCGGCCGGGAAGAGATGCGCGATGCGCCATGAGGAGCTTCGCGGCACCGACTCCCATGGCGGCGTGCCCATCGTGGCCGCAGGCGTGCATGATCCCGGAGCGCCTCGAACGGTAGGAGACGGCGGCCTCCTCCTGGATGGGGAGGGCGTCCATGTCGACCCGGATCAGGATCGTGGGGCCGTCCGCATGTCCCGAGATGTCAGCCCACAGGCCCGTCTTCGTCCGGCGCACGGGATGAAGGCCAAGGCCCTCGAGGATCTTCCCCAGGTACTCCGTCGCCTCGACCTCTTCGAAACTGAGCTCGGGGTTCTCATGGAGATGGCGCCGCCACCCGGTGATCTCCCGGGACATGGCCCTTGCCTCGGAAAGCAGGTCAAACGCCTCGCTATCCATCAGCGGTACCTCCGTTTCTGTCATGGGCCGTCCGCCTGGGACCCGGTCATGCCCGCCTAAAGGAGATTCAGGATCGGGATCGACTTCAGCACGACCGTGACGATTCCGAGGATGACCCCGACCATGGCCATGGCGTAGCCGGTGCGACGGGGGAGATGACCCGCCATAGCGAGCCCCACGCCGCCGAAGACGATCGCCGTCACACCCATCACCCAGCCAATCCATATGCCAAGAAGCGGGATCCACGAGAGCACGAAGCCGGCGAAGCCTATCACGCCTGAGACGGTGGCGATTCCATTCGACCTTCCGCTGTCTTCCAAGTCAGATCGCCTCCTCACATCCCGGAGTCAGGGGAACGGGAATGCCGAATGTCTTAGATCTGGGCGAGGCCGTACCCGACATACGAGGCGATGGCGATCGCCGCCGAACCGACGATGAGGCTGCCAGGCGCAAGACCCGAGCCGTAGTCGAGGGCTGCGAAAGCCGCGCCACCCACGATGCTGGGCAGGAGGAGGGGACGATAGGGACGCTTCGTGAGGCGCGTCGAGGCAAAGCTCGTCCCCGCGACTAGCACCTGGACGGCGACGAACCAATCGAAGAAGGTGCCGGACGGCAGAACCAGGTGGACGAGGCCGACCGCGACCGGGAAGGCGACGATGGACCACGGTGAGGAGACGAGCGCTTTCAACCGGCGTCTGACCTCCCAAGGCTCGCCCTCGTCCGGGGGGCGGCAAACGGGGAGATGTGAAGGGCCTCCCGCGCCAGGATCAGGAGATGTTCGGTGGGGGGGCTCTCTCCCGCATGCTGAAGGCTAAGGAACGCCTCAGCCTCCCCCGGAGCGAACTGCGAGGCGTGACAGCGCACGGCCTCGACCTTGCGCTCGAACGCTTCCGGGGTGAGCCCGAGGTGCGTGTTGGCACGCTCGGTCCAGTAGAAGGCGGCGTGGCCGACCTCGTGAGGGGGCGCCGTGCCGCCCGGGATGCCCGGCAGGTGGGCGAGGGCAGCGGCGGCGGCTGCGGCGTGTCCGGTGATGCGATGGTCCGGGTGCGCCTCGTAGCAAAGCCACGGGTCTGGCATCAGAACGAGATCGGGACGGGTTTCCCGGATGAGGGTGAGGATCTCGGAGCGCAGGCCGAGTTCGTCGCCGATGGCCCCGTCGGCGTGATCCAGGAAGAAGAGGTCCGCCACGCCGAGGACACGGGCGGCCGCCCGCTGTTCGTCCCTGCGCCGCCTGGCAAGCGCTGGACCGATCGTCTCAGGGTCCCGGCTGCCGGCACTGCCGTCGGTCACAGTGAGGTAGCCGATCCAGGCGCCGCCCCCCGCGAGGCGGGCGATGGTGCCGCCGATGGCGAGATCGTTGTCGTCCGGATGGGGCTGCACGGCCAGGAGGCGTGAGAAGCGTTCGAGATCCGACATGGGTTCAGGGATTCGCCCGGGAGGGCTGTCCCGCCTTCCACACACGTTATGTCACCCTGGCATAGCGTGATCGGGGAGGTGGCCCCATGCGTGTCCCCAGGAGCCTCACGGGGCTCGTGCTCACAGCCGGGGACCCCGGATATGACGAGGCCCGGCTCGATTACAACACCGCCCTGCCGCCCCAGTGCCCGCTCTATATCAACTATGGGAGCGCTGTCTCCGACATCGCGCGTGCGGTGCGCTTCGCCCGCAGCCACAGGCTTGGCCTGAGGGCCAGAAGCGGCGGCCACAGCTACGAGGGATATTCGGTGGCGACCGGCGCCGTGGTGGCGGACGTCTCCCGCCTCGACGGGGTCGGGTTCGACCCGGCGAGCGGGCTCGCCGAGGTCGGGGCCGGCGCCCCCCTTCTCGCCGTCTACCAGAAGCTCTGGGACCAGGGCCGGGTCACCATCCCTGCCGGGTCATGCGCCAGCGTCGGGACAGCCGGGCTCACGCTGGGAGGAGGTTTCGGGCTCGTCTCGCGCGCCTTCGGCCTCACCGCGGATGCCCTCGCCGCCCTGGAGATGGTGGACGCATGCGGCGAAGTGGTGGTGGCCAACGCCGTGCACCGGGAGAATCTCTTCTGGGCCTCACGCGGGGGAGGCGGCGGCAATTTCGGTATCGTCACCCGGCTTTGGTTCCGGACATTTCCCGTCGGAGTCGTGACGACCTTCGCCATCCTCTGGCCATGGGTCGAGCTCGGAGAGGTCATGCGATCCTTCCAGGTATGGGCCGATCCGCGGCGGCTCGACAGACGCATCGTGCCGCTCCTGAAGCTCACCTCGCGCCTCGCAGGTCAGGTGCGCGTGGTCGGCGAGTTCCTGGGTCCCAAGGACGAACTGGTGCCCCTCCTGAGGCCGCTCCTCCTCACGGGCCACCCCGTGCGCACGTCCACCACCGAACGGTCGTACATCGACGCCGTGTACTACTTCGCCGGCGTCAAGCCCGGTGAACGGGAGCTCCTCGCCCAGGGGCCGCCGCCCGGCACCCTGGATTCCCCGCCCGGACGCGAGATGTTCAAGAACACCTCCGCCTACCAGATGGAGCTCTTTCCCGACGAGGCGATCGAGACGATGGTCCGCCACCTCTCCGCATCTGGCAACCCGGCGACCCTCGTGCAGTTTGACGGGATGGGTGGAGCGGTCTCGGACGTGCCGGTCCACGCCACGGCGTTCCCGCATCGCAGGGCGAGGGCCTCGCTCCAGTACCAGGCCTACTGGGAGCGGCCAGGCGAGGCCGAGGAGAACGTACGGTGGGTGGAAGGGTTCCGGCGGGCGATGCTGCCGTGGACCAGCGGAGCGTACGTGAACTACATCGACCGCTTCAACCGGGACTGGCCGAAGGCGTACTACGGCGACAACCTGGAACGGCTGGTCCGCGTGAAGAAGGCCTATGACCCGAAGAACGTCTTCCGTTTTCCCCAGGGACTGTCCGAACTCACGGGAGGGTCGTGAACCGGGACGGGCAGGGCTTTGCGGCCATGCGGGCGGATGGTACACTTGGGCTGCCTAGGGGAGCTTTCGGGCTGAGAATGCGGGCCGATGGCCTGCAGACCCTCACCACCTGACCTGGTTAATGCCAGCGTAGGGAATGGCGAGCATCCGGCCTTTTTGAAGGGGCCGCCCGGCGGGCGGTCCCTTTTTTGATCGCTCTCGCCCCTGGGGGAAGGAGGTTGCCTTGCCTGAGATCGTCATCGACGACCTGTCCGTCGCCTACCGCGAGAGGGGAGGCGAGTTCCTGGCCGTCGACAGGCTCACGCTGCGTGTCGGCGATGGGTCGATCATGGCCGTGGTCGGCCCGTCGGGAGCCGGGAAGTCGACGCTGCTCGCCGCCGTGGCCGGGCTCATCGAGCCGCGTTCCGGGCGCATCAGCGTGGGGGGGGTCCCGACGCGTCCCGGGAAGGTCGGCCTGATGCCGCAGGAGGATCTCCTCCTTCCCTGGCTGACCGTCCTTGACAACGCCGCCCTCGGACTCGAGTTCGGCGGCGTCCCGGTGCGCGAGGCGCGTGAGCGCGCCCTCGCGGCGCTTCAGGACTTCGGCCTCGGCGCCTTCGCACGGGAGCACCCCTCATCCCTCTCGGGCGGGATGCGCCAGAGGGTGTCCTTCCTGCGCACGGCGCTGGCCGGGCAGGATGTGCTCCTGCTCGACGAGCCGTTCGGGTCGCTCGACGCCCTCACGCGCGCCGAACTGCACATGTGGTTCCTAGGCCTCTGGCAGGCCTACCGCTCGACGGTGATCCTCGTCACGCACGACGTGGAGGAGGCGGCGTTCCTCGCCGACACCATCGCCCTCGTGACAGCGCGGCCGGCGCGCGTCCTGAAGGAGATCGAAGTGCCCTTCTCAAGGCCCCGCGACCTGTCGCTCATGGGCAGCCCGCGCCTTGGGCGCCTGAAGGCGGACCTCCTCGGCGAGCTGCTGTCGGGTGCGCCGAGATGAGGATCGCCCGCCATGGGGCACCCGTGCTCCTCTTCCTGCTCGTGCTGGCGGCCTGGCAGTGGCTTGTGACGGCCTTTCGCGTGGAGACCTGGCTCCTGCCCTCGCCGATCGCCATCGTCGGCTCCGTCTCGTCGTCGGCGGGGCTCCTCGGCCCGAACCTCGTGGTCACGCTCGAGGAGACCCTCGTCGGCTTCTTCCTGTCCCTCGTCGCCGGGGTCCTGGTGGCGGGGGGGATGCACCTCGTGCCGCGCCTGCGCGATGCCGTCTATCCCTGGGTGATCATCAGCCAGACGGTGCCGATCATCGCCATCGCCCCGCTCCTCGTGGTGTGGTTCGGATTCGGCCCGGCGTCGAAGATCATCGTCGTCGTCCTCTTCGCCTTCTTCCCGATCGTCGTCAACACCTACGACGGCCTGACCCGGGTTCCGCAGGGGCTTGTGCGCATGGCCCGCACGTTCGGCGCCAGCCGCTGGCAGGTCTTCCGGCGCATCGAGGCGATGTGGGCGCTTCCCGCCCTCATGAGCGGGGTGCGCATCGCCATCACCTATTCGGTCGTGGGGGCCGTGGTCGGAGAGTGGGTCGGCTCCGAGGCCGGACTCGGCTACCTCCTGATCCGTGCCTCCTCGCAGCTCGAGACCGAGCTCCTCTTTGCCGATGTCATGCTGCTGGCCCTTCTCGGCCTCGCCCTCTTCGGGCTTGCCGGCCTCGCCGAGAGAATCGCTGTGCCGTGGGTTCGTGAGGAAAGGATGATCTCGAAGTGAAGCGTCTCGCCGCCGTCGCCGCCATGCTCCTCCTGCCGCTTTTTGCCGCGGGCTGCGGCGGTCCCGTCGCCGCCCCTGCCAGGACGCCGGTCACGCTCGTCCTGGACTGGTATCCGAATTCGGATCACGCCGGCATCTACGCCGCCCAGGACAAGGGCTACTACTCCGCAGCCGGTCTCGACGTGAAGATCCAGGTCCCCACCGACGTCACCGACGCCCTGAAACTGGTGGCGACCGGCAGGGCGGATTTCGCCGTCTCCTATGAGCCGGACACCCTCATCGCCCGCTCCCAGGGCCTTCCCGACGTGGCCGTGATGTCGCTCGTGCAGGAGCCCTTGAACTCGATCATCTCCCTGAAGTCCGAGGACATCACGACCCCCCGCGACCTGGTCGGCAAGACCATCGGCTGGGACGGCGTCCCCGCCGACCAGGCCCTCCTTTCGACCGTGCTCAAGGCCGACGGCGCCTCGCTCTCCCAGGTCCACACGGTGGTGATCGGCACGAGCCTCGTATCGGCGCTCCTCTCGCACCAGGTGAACGCCATCCTAGATGGCTACTTCACGTGGGAGGGGCTCATCGTCCAGTCGAAAGGCCAGCCGGTGAACGTCATCCACCTGCAGGACTGGGGTGTCCCCAGCTACGACGAACTCGTGATCGTGACCAGTGAGAACATGGTGAAGAACCATCCGGCGACGGTGCGGGCCTTCGTGCAGGCGACCCAGAAGGGCCTCTCCTTCGCCATCGCCCACCCGGCCCAGGCCGCCTCGTTCGTGGTGAAGGCCGGACAGGGTCTTGACGCCTCGCTCGTCCGCCAGTCCGTCGCACTCCTGGTGCCGGGCTTCAAGGGCCCAGACGGCATCCCGGGGGACCTCGCCCCCGCCGGGTGGGCCTCCTACGCGAAGTGGCTCTCGAGCGAGAAACTCGTGTCCCATCCGGTCTCCGGCGCAAAGGCCGTGGACACGTCCTTCCTTCGGAAGTAGCAGGCAGGTTACACTCGTCGCGGACACCGTCCCCGCCCGATCAGGACCCTGGGAGGTCGCACCGGACGTGGAGCGCGACGACATCACCATCATCGGCGGCGGTCCCGTGGGCATCTGGGGCCTCTACCACACCGGGCTCAGGCAGGTCGCGGCGCGGCTCATCGAGAGCCTGCCGGAGCTCGGGGGCCAACTCATGGCCATGTACCCGGAGAAGTACATCTACGACGTCGGCGGCTTCCCCCGCATCCTTGCCCGTGAACTGGTCGACGCCCTCATCACCCAGAGTGTCAGGGAGGCTTCCCAGGTCTCGCTTTCCGAGAAGGTGCTCGAGATGCACCCGGACGGCAGAGGCTGGCGGCTTCTCACATCGCAGGGCGAGCGGCAGACCAAGGCGGTCATCATCGCCTCCGGTCTCGGTGCCTTCAAACCCAAGCAGCTCGGCCTTCCCGAGGAGGAGCGTTTCGTCGGACACGGCGTCGCTTATTTCGTGAAGGAGCTCGGCGGATATGCGAAAAAGCGGCTCGTCATCGTCGGCGGCGGCGACTCCGCCGTGGACTGGGCGAACATGTTCAAGGACACGTCCGATGTGAGTGTCGTGCACCGCCTCGAGCGCTTTCAGGCGCACCCCGGATCGGTGAAGGAGATGGAGGACTCCGGGCGGGTCGCCGTTCATATGCCGTGGGAGGTGACGGCCATCCTCGGGAAGGAGAGGGCGGAGGCCGTCACGATCCGGGAGGTGAAGACCGGGAAGACGCGCACATTGCCCTTGGATGCCCTCCTCATCTGCATCGGCTTCAACGCCGACCTCGGACCGATCAGGAACTGGGGACTCGCCCTTGAGGGCAACAAGATCGCGGTCGACACCGCAATGGCGACGAACCTTCCCGGCGTCTTCGCGGCCGGCGACGTCACCACCTACCCGGGCAAGCTGAACCTCATCGCCTGCGGCTTCGGCGAGATGGCGATCGCCGTGAAATCGGCCGTCGACTACGCTTTCCCGGGCGAACGCCACGGACTGGCCCATTCTTCATCCCGCGGTTTCTGAACGCCGGGGAAGGCGACGGGCGGCCGGTGCTATACTCTTCGTCGGGAATGGCGGGGAGGACGAGGGCGTGAGCGACACCCGGGAGGCGTTCGTCGAGAGCCTCTTCGACGGCATCGCCCCGGTCTACGACCGGATGAACCGCGTGATGACCTTCGGCCTCTACGACCTCTGGCAGGGTGTGCTGATGCGCCTCGCCGCACCGGCGCAGGGCGAGGTCGCCCTCGACGTGGCGAGCGGCACGGCGGATCTCGCTATCCACCTGGCCCGGCGCGTCGGCGAAAGGGGCCGGGTGACTGGTCTCGACCTCTCGCAGGGGATGCTCTCCGTGGGACGGCGCAAGGTGGCCGCCCAGGGACTCGCGGACCGCATCACGCTCGTCGAGGGCAACGCCCTGGCCCTGCCGTTCGAGGACGACACCTTCGACCTTGCCGTCGTCGGCTTCGGCCTTCGCAACATGTCCGACGTGCCGGCAGCCATCGCCGAGATGCGCCGGGTGGTGAGGCCGGGAGGGAGGGTCCTCTCGCTCGAGATGTCTCATCCGAAGGGGGTCCTCACCGCGCCGCTCTTCCACCTCTACTTCGATCACCTGGTGCCTTACGTGGGAGCGCTCGGCGGGCGCGGGAAGAGGCCCTACGAGTGGCTTCCCGCCTCACTTCGGGAGTTCCCGGACAGGGAGCGTCTCGAAAAAATCTTCTTGGATGCAGGTCTTGTGAATATTTTCTCGAAGCCACTTGCCGCAGGATCGGTCGCCATCCACCGCGGGCTTGTGGCCCGACCCTGAAGGGGACGAGTCTCGTGCGCCTTGCCGTTCTCGGAGTGAGCCACCACACGGCACCCATCGCCGTTCGCGAACGCCTGTCGCTCGCCGACGGGAAAGACATCGACCTGCTCGCCCAGGCGGGATCCGTCATCGCCGAGGGCACCCTGCTTTCGACCTGCAACCGCACTGAGGTCTACTACGCAGCCGAGGATGTCCACAGGTCCCACGCCCGCCTTGTGGAGCTGTTCACCCGCCACGGGGGCTTCGCCCAAGGCGAGCTGGAGCCTGTTCTCTACTTCCACGAGGGCGAGAGGGCGGTGCGCCACCTCTTTCGCGTGGTGTCGGGACTCGACGCCCTCGTGGTCGGTGAGACGCAGATCATCGCCCAGGCCAGGTCCGCCCACGCCACGGCGCTTCGGGCGGGCCTTTCCGGGCCGCACCTTTCGCCGCTCTTCCAGGAAGCCCTGGCCGTGGCCAAGAAGGTGCAGACGGATACCGGCATCGGGCGCTTCGGCATCTCCGTGGGCCACGCGGCGGTCGAACTGGCGGAGAGCGTCCTCGGCGACCTGGCCGGAAAGGGCGTCCTGCTCATCGGGGCCGGCGAACTGGCAGAACTCTGCCTCGCCCACCTGCGCTCGAAAGGGGCGAAGCGCCTCCTCGTCGCCAACCGCACGCTCGATGCGGCGGTGCGCCTCGCCAGGGACGTCGGCGGCGAGGCGCGGCCGTTCACGGCCCTCATCGACGCCATCGTGGAGTCGGACATCGTCATAGGCTCGACGGCCGCACCGCACGCCATCCTCGACGCCCCGGCCGTGGCCGACGCCATGGCGAGGCGCGCCGGCGGCGAGGTCTTCTTTTTCGACATGGCCGTGCCCAGGGATTTCGAGACGGGGATCGGGGATGTTCCCGGCGTGCACCTCTTTGACATCGACGACCTCGAACAGGTCGTGGCGCTGAGGCGAGAGGCACGCCTTGGCGAGGCGCGTGAGGCGGAGAATATCGTGGCCCATGCGGCGAGGCTCTTCACGGAGAAACAGAAGGCGCGGCGGGCGGTTCCTGTCATCAGGGCGCTCACCGAGCGCGCCGACGAGATCCGGCGCTCAGAACTGGAACGCGCCCTGCGGCGCCTTCCCGGCCTCGACGACGGCGAGCGGGAGATCATCGAGGCGATGACCTCGCTCCTCGTGCGAAAGCTCCTGAACGATCCCTTCCTCGCCCTGAAAGAGATGGCGAAGGAACGCGACGGCGAACGCCAGCTCGCCCAGGCGAGAAGGCTCTTCAACCTGCCCGACCGCAAGGACGAGGGCGACTTTGGCGTCGGCAGCTGACGCCCCGCTCCGCCTGCGTCTCGGCACCCGCACCTCGCCCCTGGCTAGGGCGCAGGTTGCCATCGTCGCGGCCGCCCTCTCCCGCCTCGGGCTGGCGCTTGAGGTCGAGGAGGTCGGCATCACCAGCCGGGGCGACGTGAGCCGTGCGCCGTTCGCCTCCTTCCAGGGGCCGGGCATCTTCACCCGCGAACTGGAGTCCGCCCTGGAGGTCGGGAAGATCGACGCGGCCGTTCACAGTATGAAGGACCTGCCGGCCTCGGTGAGGAGGGACTTCGTCCTCTTCTGCCTGCCGCGGGGGGAAGCGCGCGACGCCGTCATCACACGCCCGGGCGTGAAGATCACGGAACTGGCCGCCAAGAGCCGGGTCGGCACGTCGTCGGCACGCCGGGCGGCCTATATCAGGCACTCCTTCCCGCACCTCGAGGTCGTGCCGGTGCGCGGCAACGTCGACACCCGGCTCAGAAAGCTCGACATGGGCGACGTGGACGCCCTCGTCCTCGCCGCCGCCGGGATCCAGCGCCTCGGACGGCAGGTGACGCTCGACCTCCTGGATCCCGAGGTGATGCTGCCGGCGCCGGCTCAGGGGGTCATCGCCGTCGAGACCGTGCCGGGATCGGTCGCCGCCTCCGTCCTCGCCCGGCTCGACGATGCCCGGACGCGTCTTGCCACCACTGCCGAGCGCACCTTTCTCGCCGCCTTCGGGCAGGGCTGCCAGCTGCCGATCGGGGCGTATGCCCGTCTTGAGGGCGAGGAGATCCACCTCACGGGCGGCGTCTTTGAGAACGGGGCCTACCATGAGAAGAGCGGCTCCGGGCCTGACCCGGAGGAACTCGGGACGAGACTCGCTCAGGAGATCAGGGCTTCATGAAACGCTTCCTTCGCCTGCGCGGCGCGGCGCCGACGGCAGGCGAGCTGCGGCGCATCCGCCGGGCCCACTGCCTCGCCTGGGAGGAGGGGCTGCCCCCGGATGCCCTCTTCTTCGCCCGCCCCGAGGCGAGGATCGTGCCACCCGGGGAGGAGGGCCCCGCCGCCCTCGTCCTTCTCGCCGAGGCGGGAAGGAGCATCCCCATGGGCCCGCTTGGCGGCGGGCGCGTCGTGCTGACCCGGCAGCCGCGGGATCTGGCGGGCATCAGCCGCGCCGTGAGGGCGGCTGGCGGGCGTCCCATCCCCTTTCCGGTGTTCGAGACGCGCCCTCTCGCCGCCGAGGGCGTCCTGGCGGCGCTCTCGCGTCGGGCATGGCGCATCGTCGGCATCACCAGCCCGTTCGGGGCGCGCCTGTTCGGACGCCTCGCCGGGGAGCTGCCCCGCCCCCTCCCGCCGCTTGCAGCCGTCGGGCCGGGCACCCGCCGGGCCCTTCTCTCCCGCGGGCTGCCCGTCGAGATCACGGCGCGCCGGGCCACGGGTTCGGGACTGGCGAGGAGCCTCAAAGAGCACATCCGCAGGGGGGACGCCGTCCTCCTCCTGCGCTCGGCCGAGGCGTCCGGGGAACTGCCGAGGGCGCTTGCCGAGATGGGGTGCATCGTGGAGGACGTCCCGCTCTACAGGGCCTTTGACCTCGCACCGGGAACACGGGATGCCCTTGGCGAACTGATGGGCGCCGGCGCCGTCGACTGGCTGACATTCTTTTCCGGCGGCAGCGCCCGACGCTTTGCGGCGCTCTTCCCCAAGGGAGAGTGGCGAGGGGTGCCGACGGCCGTCGTCGGTCCTGTGACAGCGCGCGAGGCGCATCAGCTGGGGTTCGCCGTTCAGGCGGTGGCCGCCCGGCCCTCGCCTCAGGCGCTGGTTCGGGCCATGGCCCAGAAAGGGAGGCCTTCCTGATGTCCTTTCCCGAGCTGCGCATGCGCCGCCTGAGGCAGAGTCCAGAGATGCGCGAGATATTTGCTGAGACGCGCCTTCACCCGTCGATGTTCGTGAAGCCACTCTTCGTCGTTCCGGGAAGCGGTGTGAGGCGGGAGATACCGTCGCTTCCCGGACAGTTCCACCTCTCTCCCGACGAGGCCGCCAGGGAGGCGGCGTCCCTCAGGGGGAAAGGGGTGCTTTCAGTCCTCCTCTTCGGGCTGCCCGAGGCGAAGGACGCCGAGGGCACCTCGGCCCTCGACCCTGAGGGCCCCGTGCCCATGGCCGTGCGCGCGATCCGCGAGGCGAGCCCCGGCACCGTCGTGATGACGGACGTGTGCCTTTGCGAATACACGGACCACGGCCACTGTGGCATCCTGCGCGGCGACGAGGTGGCGAACGACGTCACCCTCGAGGCGCTCTCCGCCATGGCCCTGGTCCACGCCGAAGCGGGGGCGCAGGTGATCGCCCCCTCCGACATGATGGACGGGCGCATCGGTGCCGTCAGGCACGCCCTCGACGGCGCCGACTTCAGCGATCGTCTCGTGATGGCCTATGCGGCGAAGCACGCCTCCGTCTTCTACGGGCCGTTTCGCGAGGCGGCCGGCTCCGCCCCCGCCTTCGGCGACCGCCGCACCTATCAGATGCCGCCCGGCAACGCCCGCGAGGCGATGCGCGAGGTGCGGCTCGACATCGAAGAGGGAGCCGACGCCGTCATGGTGAAGCCGGCCATGCCCTATCTCGACATCGTGCGGCGCGTGCGCGAGATGACCGACCTCTCCGTCGCCGCCTACCAGGTGTCGGGAGAGTACGTCATGATCGAGGCGGCCGCCGCCGCCGGCGCCCTTTCCCGGGAAGGCGCCATCCTCGAGTCGCTCACGGCGATCCGCCGGGCGGGGGCGGACATCATCATCACTTATTACGCGGACGTCGCCGCCGACCTCATCGGCTGAGCGGGCGCGTCGGTTATCATGGGCACAGAGGGGGTGCGGGCGTGAAGGTCGTGAAAATCACACCGCGTGGCTACTGCTACGGGGTGGTCGACGCCATCACCCTCGTGCGCCGCGTCGCCTCGTCCGACGCCTATCCCCGCCCCATCCACGTGCTGGGTCTCATCGTGCACAACCGGCACGCCGTGGAGGAACTGGCCGGCTTCGGCGTCGTGAACCTCGACGGGCCGAATCGCCTCGAACTCCTCGACGAGGTGAGGGAGGGAACGGTGATCTTCACGGCGCACGGCGTCTCCCCGGCGGTGAAGGAGAAGGCAGAGGGCCGCGGCCTCACTGTCGTCGACGCCACCTGCCCCGACGTGACCCGCACCCACGACCTCATCCGCCGCCTGGCGGACGAGGGCTTCACGATCATCTATATCGGCAAGAAAGGCCATCCCGAGCCGGAGGGCGCCATGGGCGAGGCGCCCGGCCGGGTGACGCTCGTCGAGACCGAGAGCGATCTCCTCGACCTCCACGTCCCGCAGGGGGCCAAGGTCGCCATCGTCACGCAGACGACGCTCTCCCGCTGGGACACGGCCGAACTCATCGCCAAAATCAGGGAGATCTACCCGGACGCCGTCGCCCACAACGAGATCTGTCTCGCCACCCAGCTCCGTCAGGAGGCGGCCGTGAAGGACGCCGAGCGCTGCGACGCGGTGATCGTGGTGGGGGACGAGCGCTCGAACAATTCCAACCGCCTCGTCCAGGTGGTGCGCGAGATCGCGAAGAAGCCCGCCCATCTGGTCGGCACGCTCGAGGACCTCGACACGGCCTGGCTCGCTGGCGTCGAAACCGTGGGCGTGACCGCCGGCTCGTCGACCCCCTCCCAGCTTACCCGCCAGGTGATCCAGTTCCTTGAGGCCTACACGCCGGAACACGAGGTCGTCCGGCCCTGACCTCCCTTGCGGGAATATCTGGCATCGCGTCGAAGTGATGGGGACCCGCCGCCCCTGTGAAGGAGTGATTGCGTGCCGTACAAGGAATGCCCGCAGTGCGGGAGCTGGACCTACTCGGCGAGCCCGCTTCCCAAATGGGAATGTCCCGAATGCGAGACCGACATCTCCGGATCCCCGCCCCAGGACGACCCGCCGCCCGGAGCCTACGAGGAATTCGACCGGCTCACGGAGATCTACCTGAAGAAAGAAGTCATCATCACCGTGAGGCGCCAGAAGCGGATCTGAGATGGGCATGGAGGGGCGCCGCCGGTGAGGCCGGTGGCGTCTTTTCGCGCGTCAGGCCATCGACGGGAGGCCCATTCGGGAGCCCTTGGCTATAATGTGGAGGGATTTATCCCGGGAGGCTGAGGCATGGAGCGCAGGATCCGCGTGCTCATCGCCAAACCCGGTCTCGACGGCCACGACCGGGGAGCCAAGGTCGTGGCGAGGGCGTATCGGGACGCGGGCATGGAAGTCATCTACACAGGGCTGCACCAGACACCCCAGCAGATCGTGGAGGCGGCGCTCCAGGAGGATGTCGACGTGCTCGGCATCTCGATCCTCTCCGGCGCCCACAACACGCTGGTGCCGAAGATCCTGGACCTTCTGAAGAAGGAAGGCCTGACCGACGTGCTCGTCGTCCTTGGTGGCATCGTGCCGGATGAGGATGCGAGGCACCTCAGGGAACTCGGCGTCTCGGCCGTCTTCGGGCCCGGCACCGAAACCCGGGAGATCGTGGAGTTCACCCGCTCGCACGTGAGGGCGGTGTGAACGAGCTCGCCCGCGGTGTCGAGAAAGGGGATCGCCGCGCCCTCGCCCGGGCGCTCTCCCTCGTCGAGGCGGACGGGCGCGAGGCGAGGGAGGTCCTGAGGAACCTCGCTCCCATCGCCCGCACGGCCGAGGTGATCGGTCTGACCGGAGCACCCGGGGTCGGCAAGTCCACGCTCGTGGATCGGCTTTCGAGGGCCTTTGCGGCCATGGGCCGCAATGTCGGTGTGCTCGCCATCGACCCCAGTTCGCCGTTTTCGGGCGGAGCGCTCCTGGGCGACCGGATCCGGATGGACGATCCGGATCCCCGGGTCTTCATCCGCTCGCTCGCCACGCGGGGTGAGACGGGCGGCGTCGCCCGCGCCGTCGGCCAGGCCATGCGCCTCATGGAGGCGTTCGGCAAGGACCTCATCCTCATCGAGACGGTCGGCGCCGGCCAGAGCGAGGTCGAGATCATGGGCTACGCAGACGTCACCGCCGTCATTCTGGTGCCCGGGCTCGGCGACGACGTGCAGGCGAACAAGGCGGGCATTCTCGAGATCGGGGACATCTTCGTCGTCAACAAGGCCGACCGGCCTGGTGCCGACATGGTGCAGCGCGAACTGCGCTCGATGCTCTCCCTCGGCCCGAAGGGCGAGGAGCGCCCGCCCGTGATGGCGACCGTGGCCACGGACGGGCGGGGCGTCGATGAAGTTGCGGCCAGGCTCGTGGATCTTCTGGCAGGCGCCAGGGCGCGGGCGAGACGGGCGGCGAGAAGGCGACAGGACGCCGAGCGGCGCCTCAGGGAGACCCTCTCGCTCCGAATCGTCGGCCTCGCCAGGGATCTCCCCGGGAAAGCCTTCGAGGAGGCGGTCCGCAGGGTGGCGGACGGGGAGGACGACGACCAGTCCGCAGCCGAGGGGCTCCTCGGCGAACTGGGTGTGAAGACGGGAGGAGGCGTACAGGTATGAACTTCGCACTGACGGATGAGCAGGAGGCCATCCGCGACGCCATCCACGAACTGGCTCAGGCTGAATTCAAACCCCACGCGGCGGAGCACGACCGCCACGGCACGTTCCCCATGGACAATGTGAGGACGCTCGCTGAGCAGGGATTTCTCGGCATGCAACTGCCGACCGAGTACGGCGGCGCTGGCGCCGACTACCTCTCCTACGCCATCGTGCTCGAGGAACTGGCGCGGGCCGACGCCACCACGTCCGTGATCGTCGATGTGCAAAATTCCCTGCATGCCGATTGCATTTACCATGCCGGATCCGAGGAGCAGAGAAGGGAGCTCCTGCCGCCCCTCTGCCGGGGGGAGGTCATCGGGGCGTATTGCCTCACCGAGCCTCAGGCGGGCTCCGATGCCGCCAACCTGCGCACCACGGCGAAGAAGGTGCCGGGCGGCTACGAGCTCACAGGCCGCAAGGTCTTCGTGACGAACGGCAGCGTCGCCGACCGCTACGTGGTCTATGCCGTGACCGACAGGGAGAAGGGCAAGCGGGGCATATCGGCCTTCGTCGTCGACAAGGGGACAGAGGGTGTGAGCTTCGGGCCGCTTCTCGAGAAGCTCGGGATCCGGGCCTCAGCCACCTGCGACGTGGTCCTGGACAGCGCCTTCGTGCCCGAGGCAAGGCGGCTCGGGCAGGAGGGAGACGGCTACAGGATCGCCCTCGTGACCCTCCAGGGCGGACGGGTCGGCATCGCCGCCCAGGCGCTCGGCATCCTCGAGGCCTCGATCGACACGGCGACGACCTACGCCCTCTCGCGGGAGTCGTTCGGGGTGCCCATCGCCGAGCACCAGGCCATCCAGTTTATGATCGCCGACATGGCAACCGATGCCGAGGCCGCCCGCCTCCTCGTCTACCGTGCGGCCTGGCTGCACGGCAACGGCACCCGGGCGCCGGAAGAGATCTCGATGGCGAAGCTCTTCGCCTCGGAGGCCGCCATGCGCGGCACCGTCAAGGGCGTCCAGATCCTGGGCGGATACGGCTTCACGGCTGAATATCCGGCCGAGCGCTACATGCGCGACGCCAAGATCACCGAGATCTACGAGGGGACGTCAGAGGTGCAGCGCATGCTCATCGCACGATCCGTGCTCGACCGCTACGCGGCGACAGCCCCATGACGCACGATGTGAGCCGTCTCCTGAAGGAGGCGGCTCTCGCCGTGCGGGAGGCCGTCGCCTCCGTTCCCGCGAAGGAGCGGGGCCGGGAGGTGGCGATGGGTGCTGACGGCGAGCCGACGACCGCCGTCGATGCCGCCGCCGAGCGGGCGCTCATCTCCGTCCTCGAAAGGGCCCGCTTCCCCCTCACCATCGTGTCGGAGGAAGCGGGTGAGATCGACCTCGTGCCCGGATCCTCCCCGGTCCTGGTGCTGGCCGACCCCGTCGACTCGACCACGAATGCGATCGCCGGGCTGCCCTTCTACGCGACGGCTCTCGCCGCCTACGTCGATGGCGAACCCCAGGCCTCGGTCGTCATGAACCTCGCGACCGGTGACGCCTACGAGGCGAGCCGTGGCGAGGGGGCCTTCCTGAACGGATGGCGGGTGCGCCGCGGTGGGGTTGCGCTGGATCAGTCGATCATCGCCTTCGGCCCGGTGCGGGAACCGTACGTCCAGGCCATCCTCGCCCGCCTGGCCTTGAGCGCCGGCGGCGTGCGCCTGTTCGCCTGCCCCTCGCTCGGCGTGGCCGACGTCGGGGCGGGCCGCCTCGGCGGCTTCCTCGGACTGGGCAGAAAGGGCAAGGTCCACCGGCTCTTCGACGTGGCGGCCTCGGCGCTCTTCGCTGAGGAGGCAGGTGCCGTCGTCACAGATCTGAGGGGGGAGGGCCTGAAGCACGATGTGCGCGACCTGACCGGCGCCGTCACTGTCGTGGCGGCGCCGGCGGCGCTGCACGCAGAGCTCTTGGCCCTCATCGGGGTTGAGGCGTAGCTGGGACCCCTGGGCGATCAGGCGTGCAGGACGCCTGCCGCCAGAAGCCGCCTGAGCCGTTCGATGCGGTCACGGACCGTGGGGTGCGTGGCGAACGGGGACGCCCGCCGGGATGCGGCGGGCGTGCCTAGCCGGTTCGCCTTCTCCAGCGCCTCGAGGTCCCGGATCATGAGGTCCGCTCCCAGCACGTGCGCCGCAAACTCGTCCGCCTTGTACTCGCTTCGCCGCATGAGGGCAAAGAGAATGAGGAAGCCGGCTGCGAGGAGTGCGAGCGAGAGGGGTGGGGCGGCCCCGGAGAGGGAGATCGCGAGGTCCCAGGCCGGCAGGAAGAGGAGGGCGATGGTGAGGTGGCCGCCCGTGCGATGCCCGATCTCGTGGGCGACGGTGGCGGCCGTGAGATCCGGCCCGGTCTCTTCCCACAGGTGGTCGGTCACGAAGAGGAAGTGGTTGAAGGGACCCATGACAAAGGCGTTGGCGATCGCGGCGGCGCGTGTCGGAAGGACCATGACCACGGGCGATGGCACGTGGGCGCGCGCCGCCACCGCGGCACCGAGGGCACTCAGACGGGGATCCCTCCGGCAGGTCTGGGCCAGGAGCCATGGCGCAGCGCTGGCGACGACGAGGAGCACGGCCACGGCCGCCGTCATCCCGACGAGGAATGGGGCGTTCGGGACGAGGCTCAGGAACGCATAGTAGAGCATGATGGCGGCGAGGAAAGGGCCTGACACGACGCCCTGGAACATGAGGGCCGCCCGGGCGTAGTGGGGAAACGTCGCTCCGTTCCCGAACCGCTTCGCCATGACAAAGGCCGCCGGCAGGCGGAAGAGGTTGGCCACGATGTAGGTGCCGACGAGGGACAGCACGACCTCGAGCGCCGTCGTCGCAGCGTTCATGTAAAACCAGGCGGAGATCGCCATGAGAGGCCAGTAGGCGAGGGACGCAAAGAGGCGGAACGTCTCTGGCCTGGGGCTTTGACAGCAAGACAGGACAAGGCTCCAGACGAAGAGAATCCCATAGCCCGCCATGAGCAGGGCGAGGGAGACGAGAAGGGCCAAGGCCACTTTGGGTCACCCTTTGCAGGTGAAAGGGGATTGGACGTGGATCCCAAGAGTATCCTGACCGAACTTGAGACGCGCCTCAACGGCCATCCGGCCGAACTGGAGGGGCTCGACGCCACGTACCGGCTGAAGCTCTCAGGAGCAAAGGGCGGCGACTTCTACCTCAGGATCGCGGACAAGAAGGCGACCCTGCTGACCGAGGCGGCCAAAGAGGCGCCCACGGCCACGGTGAGCCTTTCCGACGACGACTTCGTGGCGCTCGCCGAGCGGCGTGCGAGCGGTATGGCGCTCTTCATGGAAGGGCGCATCCAGATCGAGGGAGACATGGGGGTCGCCCTGCGCCTCGAGGGACTCCTGCGCGACTAGGAGGCAGCTTCGGATGCGGATCATCCTGGGCGGTGTGAGCGGACACACCGGGCTCGAGGTGGCAAAGCGCCTTATCGAGATGCCCGATGTCGAGGTCACGGGTGCTGTCGGCGCCCGGTCCGTCGGCACGGACCTGGGTGCGCTCCTGGGACCTATGGCGTCCGGGCGCACCGTGATGGGATCCGTTGAAGAAGCCTTCAAGGCGGACGGCGGGGACGTCTACGTCGACTTCACGCACGCCCAGGCGGCCCGCATCAATGCCCTGGCTGCGGTCCCATTGGGCCTCAGGCCCCTCGTGGGCACGTCCGGACTCGATGTGGCAGCCGTCCACGAACTGAAGGAAGCCGTGCTTCGCTACGGGGTCTCCGGGGCGGTGATCCCGAATTTCTCGCTGGGCGCGCTCTGGACGAGGCGGGCGTCCCTCGCCATGGCGGAGAACGTCGACCAGGTGGAGATCATCGAGATGCACTCCCGCCACAAGCGCGACAAGCCCTCCGGCACGGCGAAGGACCTCGCCGGGGCCCTCGCCGCCATGGGCGTGAAGGCACCGATCCACTCGGTGCGGCTGGACGGCGTCGTGGCCCACCAGGTCGTGATGTTCGGCCTGCCGGGTGAGACGATCACGATCCGGCACGATGTGACATCGCGCGCCGCGTACGCCGACGGCGTGGCGGCGTGCGCCCGGGCGCTCATGGTGCGTCAGGGCTTTTTCACCGACATGGGCGCCCTCCTCCTCGAGGAGAAGGGCATCGAGGCGGCTCCGGCCGCGGACCTTCCCACGCGCCTTGGAAGGCGTTAAAATACTCTGTGAAGTGCGTTCCGGGAGGGGCTCTATCGATGGTGAGTGTGACGCCCCAGGCGGCTGGCAAGGTCAAGGAACTCATGAAGCAGCAGGGCGCAGAGGAGATGGGCCTGCGCGTGTTCGTCACAGGCGGCGGCTGCGCCGGGTACTCGTATGGCATGGCGTTTGACGACGCTGCCGACGGGGACGCGATCGCAGAGGTCGAGGGCCTTTCCGTGTTCGTCGACGGCGAAAGCCTGCCGATCCTGGAGGGTGCGACCGTCGACTACATCGACGACATCAGCGGCAGCGGCTTCACCATCTCCAACCCGAACGCCGTCAGGACGTGCGGTTGCGGCCACTCGTTCACGACGGACGAGGAAACGGCCGTCCACTCGCACTGCTGAGACGACCCGGGTACGGTCCGGAAGGGAGCCTTCGCGGTGCGAAGGCTCCCCCCTTTGTAGGGGGGGCTCTCTTTGACGGTCGGGGACATCTGGCGCCGGGCGGGGGCGATCGAGGCGAAGCTGCGCCGTGAGGTGCCAAGCGGCCTTCCCTACCAGCCGACTGCGGCGAGCCGGGGGGCGGCCATCATCACGGGAGCCGACTTCTCGGCGCCGCCGCCGCCCAGGCGGGTCATCGCCATCGTGCTGGAGAAACTCGCCGACGCGGCCGGCCGATGCCTCGACTTCGAGATCCAGTCGGACGCCATGGCCCTTCTCGAAGAACTGGGCGAGGATAGGGAGGAGACGACCTGATGACAGGGCTCGAAGAGGCCGCCCAGATGATTGAACGCTACGTGCGTCCGGACACGTTCCCGCTTGCCGTGCGCGTCGAGCGCGACGTGAGCCGCATCCCTGAAAAGGCCCGTCGGCCGAAGAGAGATCTCGGCGCTTCGCTGTCGATCTGCCAGGGCGTGTCGATTGCCCGTCGCTACGGCTGGACGCTGGCGATGTCCGGCGAAGACCTGTCCTGCCCGATCGCACAGGTGGCCTTCGGCTTCGAGGAGCCGTCCTCATCCTACAGGAAGGGCACGCTGGCCGAGGGGATGTACGCGAAGGACCACGAGGCCGCCCTCGCCACCGAGAAGGCCGTCGCCGGCATCGACCCCGACGCCTCGGGCGTCGTGCTCATCGGTCCCCTGGCCAGATCACGCTTCGAACCCGAGGTGATCGTGATCTACGGAAACTCGGCACAGGTCATGGTGATGGTCGCGGCGGCCCTGTGGCGCAAGGGAGGAGCCATCACGTCGCAGTTCTCCGGCAGGGCCGACTGCGCCGAGATCATCAACCGCACGCGCCAGACCGGCCTGCCGCAGGTCATCCTGCCCTGCTACGGGGATCGCGTGTTCGGCCAGACGCAGGACCACGAGATGGCCTTCTCCCTGCCCTATGACGGGCTGGACGACTTCCTATCGGGGCTCGAGGGCACATCCCGGGGCGGCGTGCGCTACCCGATCCCGCATTACCTGCGCTATCAGGCCCACTACCCGGCCACCTACGAGAAGGTCATGGACGAATTCGAGGCACGACGCTCATGAGCGGCAGGGAACGCTCGGCAGGGGGCGTGGTCTTTCGCGGCGGTGAGGTGCTCCTCATCCGAGACACCTATGGCCGCTGGTCCTTTCCCAAGGGCCACGTGGAGGCGGGTGAGACGGATGAGAAGGCGGCCGAGCGCGAGGTGCTCGAGGAGACGGGGATCACGGCGCACGCCGTGGCGCCGCTCGCCGATCTCAGTTACCCGCTGCCGAGGCTGGACGACACGATCAAGGACGTGAAGCTCTTCGTGATGTCCTTTCAGAGCGGCAGGCCGCGCCCGCTGAAAAACGAGACCATGACCGCCCGCTTCATGGCCTTCACGGACGCCCTCGACGCTCTCGGCAAGAGGTCCTACCCAGGCTACGACGGCCTCCTGCGCCAGGCACGCCAGATCCACGAACGCGAAAACACGCCCCGCAGGGCGTGATGAAACCTGGTCGGGTGGACAGGATTCGAACCTGCGACCTCTGCGTCCCGAACGCAGCGCGCTACCAAACTGCGCCACCACCCGAAAAAACCGCCTACCCATAATAGTCGGGGCCCGAATGAACCGTCAAGGAACGCGACGGTGCCCATCATGAAGGGATCTTGAGCATGACGGACGCCACAGGCGACACGCGCATCATCATCGGTACAGCCGGCCATGTCGACCACGGCAAGACGGCCCTCGTGCGTTTCCTCACGGGAGAGGACACGGATCGCCTGCCGGAAGAGAAGCGCCGGGAGATTTCGATCGAACTCGGCTTCGCCCCGTTCGTCCTGCCCTCCGGGCGGCGGGCGGGAATCGTGGACGTGCCGGGGCATGAGAAGTTCATCCGCCATATGGCGGGTGGCGCCTACGGCATGGATGTCGTCCTCTTTGTGGTGGCCGCCAACGAGGGGGTCATGCCGCAGACCCGGGAACACCTCGCCATCTGTTCGCTCCTCGCCGTGAAAAGGGCCGTGATTGTCATCACGAAGACCGACCTCGTCGACGCCGACCGGGTGGAGCGCGTGAAGAGGGACATCGAGGCTCTGGGACGCGGCACGTTTCTTGAGGGCGCCCCCGCCTTCCCCGTCTCGAGTGTAACGGGGAAGGGCATCGAGGCGCTCATCCGCCACCTTGATGATGAGGTGGGGCGCCTTCAGCCCCGACCCGACACCGGGCTCTTCCGACTCCCAGTCGACAGGGCATTCACAAAGCAGGGCTTCGGCACGGTCGTCACCGGCACGCTGCACGGCGGCCGGGTGCACCCCGGGGACATCGTGCGAGCGGTGCCGGCGGGCAGAGAGGGGCGCGTGCGGCAGGTCCAGGTCCACGGCGAGCAGGTGGAGATGGCCGGGGCGGGCCAGAGGGTCGCCCTGAACGTGGTCGGCCTCCAGCCGTCGGACGGCCTGCGGGGCGGCCTCCTCATCGCTTCCGATGTGGACCTCCAGCCGGTGAAAAGCGCCTATGCCACGCTGAGGCTCCTGCCCGACGCACCGTCCATCCCGGCGGGCGAGGTGGTGGCACTCTACGCCCTGACCTCATCTGTGCCCTGTCAGGTTGTCTTCCTCGATCCGGACGCCCCTCGGGACAGCTTGGACCATCTGGTGCGCCTCGTCAGCCGCGAGGGGTTTTGGGTGATCGCCGGCGACCGGTTCATCCTGAGACGCCTGTCGCCGGCCTCCACGCTCGGTGGTGGCGAGATCATCACCACCTGGGGGCGCTTTCGGAAGGGGCGGGAGGAAGACCTGGCGGACCTCAGGACACTCGCTGAGGGCGGCGAGGAGGGACGTCTCAAGGTCATCGCCCGGCGCGAGTTCGTCATCCCGCCTGTCGATGCCCATGCGATCAGGCATCGTCACCCGGACCTCATCGCCCGCGGCCAGGCCGTGGACATCGGCACCCGCCTTATCGGGGGGGAAGCCTTGGCAGAGCGCCTCGGGCGCCTCGCCAGGCGCCTCGCCGATGCCGCCAGGACCGCTCCCAAGGATCCCGGGGTGCCCTTGGAGCGCATTCGGGCGAGGATCTTCCCCGAACTCGACCAGGAGGACCTGACGGCCCTCCTGGAGCGCGAGAAGGCTGCCGGCAGGGTGGACCTCGGGAGGGGGATCGTCGCTGCCCCCGGGACACTCGCATCTCTCGGCAGGGCGACCTCGGAGGAGGCGCAGCGCCTCCTCGACGTGCTCGTGAAGGCGGGTGCGAAGCCTCCGCTGGATGAGGACATGGCCCGCTCGACGGGACTTACCCGCCAGGAAGCGGAGCGGGCGCTGCGCCACCTCGTCCAGACGGGGAGCGCCCTGCGGGTCGGGGGAATCGTCTTCGCCAAGAGCGCCGTCCATGAGGTGGAGGGAAAGCTCCTCGCCCATCTCGACGCCCACGGCGAGATCACCGCCTCAGAGTTTCGCGACCTCGCAAACACGAGCCGCAAGTATGCGATTCCTCTCCTCGAGTTCTTCGACGGCCGGCACGTCACGCGCCGGCGCGGCGACGTGAGGGAGCGCTGGTGACCTCACACTGGGAGTCCTTCGCCCCGATGCGGACGCGCCCTTGCCAGAGGGAGATCCAGGCGACCCCGACGAATCCGGATAGGATCGCCCAGAAGGCGATGTTGACGGCCATGATGGCGAGAAATCCCGCCATGCCCAGGACGGCCTCGGCCATGAGGTGTCCCTGGTTGGCCGTGGCGATCAGGACGACGGCGAAGATTCCCAGGGCAGCCCCGATGATGATCCCCACGATCGCCCCGAAGCCCGAGAACAAGGAGAAGGCAAAGCGGGGCGTGATCCTGTCGATGACGTCCATGATCGACTCCCTCCCTGCGAGACGTCCATCCTTCGCCGCCACCTTGTGCCCTTCAGGTGGAGGCGACCAGATCAGTCTATGGTGCCTTTCCCCGCGTTGACCCCCAGAAATGCTTGTCTGTATAATCCCCATGTGTCTTCGGGGGCCTTACGACGCTGGAGGGGAAGCCATTGCAAGGACGGGGACTGGTTGGCCTCGCCCTGATCCTCGTCATCCTGGCCGGTGTCGCCTACTATTTCACTCGTGTGAACCCGGCCCTCAATTACGTCCATCAGGGCCTCGACCTGAAGGGCGGCGTTCAGGTCGTCCTGCAGGCCGACAAGAAGAACGTGACGCTCGCCGACATGCAGAAGGCAGAAAATATCATCGCCTTCCGGGCGAACGGCTTCGGCGTGTCGGAGCCGATCATCCAGATCCAGGGCACAAACCAGATCTCGGTCCAACTGCCGGGCATCAAGGACCAGCAGGCTGCCATCAAGGCCATCGGCCAGACCGCACAGCTCATCTTCAAGGGGCCCGACGGCAAGACGATCCTGACCGGCGCCGACCTGAAGAGCGCTCAGGCTGCACTCTCCGGGACGGGGTCCGCCAGCGGAGCCGTGATCAACCTCGCCTTTGACGCCAAGGGCGCAAGCCTGTTCGCTGCCGCCACCAAGGTCGACGTCGGCAAGACCATCTCGATCTACCTCGACAAGACGAACATCGAGACGGCGACCGTGCAGCAGTACATCCCGAACGGCCAGGCCCAGATCACCGGCATCCCCACGCTCGCCGAGGCGCAGCGCCTGGCGACCCTTCTGAACTCGGGCGCCCTGCCGATTCCGATGAAGATCATCCAGGCGAACTCCGTCTCGGCCCAGCTCGGGGCTGCCTCGATTCGCGCCTCCGAGACGGCGGGCCTCATCGCCATGATCCTGATCGGTCTCTTCATGATCGCCTTCTACCGATTCGCCGGTCTCATAGCCGACCTCGCCCTCGCCTTCTACCTGATGCTCTTCATCTTCATCCTCATCCAGATGAAATTTGTGATGACCCTTCCCTCGGTGGCCGGCATCATCCTGTCGGCCGGCATCGCCGTTGACGCCAACGTCATCATCTTCGCCCGCCTGAGGGAGGAGATCCGGGCCGGGCGAGGGCTCGGGGCCGCCATCGACCACGGCTTCAGGAACGCCTTTCGGGCCATCCTCGACTCCAACGTGTCGACGATCATCGCCTCCATCGTGCTCTACGAGTTCGGTTCGCAGGACGTGCGCGGCTTTGCCGTGACACTCGGCCTCGGAGTCGCCATCAGCTTCCTGACCGCGGTCCTCTTCACCCGCTACCTCCTGCGGCTGGCGGAGAACTCGGTCTTCGTCCAGAACCTCAAGGTCTTCCTCGGCTAAGGAGCGACGGCGATGCGCTTTCACTTCGACTTCATGGGTCGCCGGCGGATCTTCTACGTCGTCTCCGGTGCTCTCCTCGTCGTGGCCGTGGCTGGCTTTTTCATCCGCGGCCTGAACCTCGGCATCGACTTCACCGGCGGCACCCAGCTCACCGCCCGCTTTGCGAAGCCCGTCACGCTCACGAGGATCGACGCCACCCTGTCGGGAGCCGGGGTGACAGACTTCGTCGCCCAGTTCATCGGTACGGGCCAGAAGGAAGTCATCATCTCGATGCCGTCGATGCCGGAGAGCGAGCGGACGGCCGTCTTCGGCGATCTCACAAAATCCGTGGGCACATACACTATCGTCTCCTTCACGAAAGTGACCGGAAGCTTTTCCCAGCAGGTCGTCCAGGGCGGGATCATCGCCGTGATCCTGGCGGCGCTCGGCATCATCATCTACATGATGTTCCGCTTCGACCTGCGCTTCGCCGTGGCGGGGATCTTCGCCGTGTTCTGGGACGCCTTCGTCTCCCTGGGCGTCGTGGCGCTCCTCCACTTCACCGTGAACGCCCCCTTCGTGGCCGGCGTGCTGACGATCATCGGCTACTCCATCAACGACCGCATCATCATCTTCGACCGCGTGCGCGAGAACATGAAAAAGCGCCAGCGGGACGAGCCCCTGGCGGACATCGTGAACCTGTCGCTCAACCAGACCCTGGGCCGTTCGATCGCCACGGCGACGGTGGTCATCCTCGCCATGCTCGCCATCCTGATCCTCGGCGGGGACACGACGAGGGACCTCTCGGCGACGGTTGTGATCGGCGTCGTCTTCGGAGCCTACTCCTCGATCCTCCTCGCCAGCCCGATCTGGTTCGACTGGGTGACCCGCATCGAGGCGGCCCAGGCGGCAAGGCGCCAGACCCGCGGCACGGCGAGGCCCAGGGCCGGCCAGAAGGCCGCCGCCCTCGCCATGACGGAGAAGGAAGAGGCCGCGCTGGCTGAGGCCGAGGAGAGCGTGCGCCAAAGGCGCCCGCTGCCCCGCACCAGAGGCCGCCACAAGTCCCGCCGCCGCCGCTAGGTTTTCCCCCGGCCCTCCTTCCTGCTAGGATGGGGGCGAAAAGAGGTGGCCAGGTGGGCCCATGGCGGGAAGAGCTCCGCCAACTGAGGGACGAAGCGGACGTGGCGCTGGGTGAACGGCGCCACGTGCTCGTCAGCGAGGATCCGCCTCCCATCGAGGGCCGCTCGCTGTTGTTCCTGGGCAGTGGCGGCAACCCTACCAACGTGGTGGGGCAAATGCGGCAGACGGGCGGCTTTGTGGTGACCCTTCCGGGGTGCCGGGTCTTTGTGGACCCCGGTCCAGGCGCCATCTTCCATGCCGCCCGTGCCGGGGTCGAGATGCGCAACCTGACAGCCCTCTTCATCTCCCACGAACACACCGACCATGCCTCGGGTGCGGGAGCCGTGATCGAGGCGATGTGCCGAGGCATGTCGGCAAGACGCGGGAGTCTCCTCGCCCCGAGGGAGGTCCTCGACGCCATCCCGCCCTTCTACCGGGGAGAGGTGGCTCGCCCCTGGTACCCCGGCGGGCCCGGGAGCATCGTGCCCCTCGCCGCCGGGTGCTCTCTGGGCGTCGCCCCGGGTGTGACCCTGACAGCGACGCCCGCCCACCATGGCGGAGCGAACGTGGGGATGCGCCTCGAAGACGGGATGACGAGGGTCTCGTACACCTCCGACACGGCCTTCATCACCCGCTTTTCTACCGAGGACGGCCGCGAACACGAGGTCGAGCGGGGGGTGCCGCTTCCAGAGGACCTCGCCCAGGTGACCGGCGTTCTGGAGGACGTCGTCGACGCCCATCGTGACGCCGACCTCCTCATCATGAACGTGAGCTTTCTCCACCTCTTCCCCCATCGGCACCTCACGGCCATCGGGGCGATCGAGCTGATCCGACGCGCCCGGCCGAAGCGGGCCGTGCTCACACACTTCGACCCCTCCATAGGCATCCCCCGCGCACGCGCGGAGCGCCTCGCCAGGCTCGTGGCGGAGATCACCTCCACGCCGACGACGGCCGCCTTCGACGGGCTCTTCCTCCCACTTGCGGAGGGGGCATGAGCGTCCTGACCATCACCCTGGCCGTCCTCTGGGCGAGTCTCCTCTGGGCCATCGTCATCGGCATTCCCTTCGCCCTGCCGGCGGCAACGCTTGTGGTGGGGCTCCTCGCCCTTCGCACCACGGGCCCCGTCCCGCCAGCCGGGTGCCTCATCGCCGCCCTCCTGGCCGAAGTCACGGCCCGACGCCTCGACCGCAGCGCGGCTTCCTCCGGCGTCAGGCAGGCGCTCATTCTTGGTGGTGGCATCGCGGCGCTCGGTATGGCCGCAGGGCCGGATGTGGGCGGGCTTCTGGCCGGGCTCTCATTGGGCCGGAGCGGGCGGATCACATTGACGCGGGCGGCGGTGGCGCTTGGCAGCGTCGCCATTTCCCGCCTCGTCCGGGGGGGTGCGGCCCTTGGGATTGCGGTCTGGCTCTTCTCCACCCGCTAGCCCGAGGACCCTTGGCCACATCGACAAGACGGGAACCCTTGATCGAAACCTCGTCGTGGGCGGCGTCGCCAACGTCCTGCTCGCCCTCCTCAAGCTGGGCACTGGCTTTCTCTTCGCCTCCCAGGCCCTGGTGGCGGATGGGGTGCACAGCGTGGCTGACGTCGGGTCGTCCCTCGCCGTCACCATAGGCATCCACATCTCGCGCACCCCCGCCGACCGGGACCACCCCTATGGCCACGGCCGGGCCGAGATCATCGCCGAGGACGTCGTCGGCATCATCCTGATCCTGGCTGGCTTCGAACTCTTCGGCCGCTCGGTGGGAACGCTGATGAGCGGCCGCATCGGGGAAGAGCCCGGCATCATCGCCCTCTACGTCGCCTTTGGCGCCCTCGTGGTCAAGGAGGTGCTCTTCCGCCTGAACCGACGGGCGGCGGTCCTCACAAGGTCGCCGGCCATGATGGCCATCGCCCGGGACCACCGGACCGATGTGTGGTCCTCGCTGGCGGCGGCGGCTGGCATCCTCGGCGCACGTCTCGGCTATCCGGAGCTGGACGCCCTGGGCGGCGGCATCGTGTCCATCCTCGTCGTGTGGGCCGGCTGGAGACTCGTCACCGCCGCCGTAAGGCGCCTCATGGACGCCTTCCCTGACCGGGAGTTCCTGAACGGCGTGCGTGAGATTGCCGGGGCCACGCCGGGCGTGAAACGGGTGGACGGCGTACGGGCCCGCCAGATGGGCCCCTTCGTGGTCCTCGACGTCGATATCGCCGTGCCGGGATCCATCACTGTCCTGAGGGGCCACGCCATAGCCAACGTCGTCCGGTCGGCCATACGGGCGGCGAAGGAAGAGGTCACCCAGGTCCAGGTCCACGTGAATCCCGATCCCACCTAGCGTCGCACAGAAGGAGCCACCCCCGTCCGCCTGCCTGGATGGGGAAGGAAGGAGATCAGGCTTCCCCCGAAGAAAGTCCACCGGCGGTTCAACGGGCGCACGATAGTACGCATAGTGAAACGCCATGTGGCGCCCTGGGACGTGCCCCAGGGCGGGGAGGGAGAGCATGAGGACCGAGGTCGGCATCATAGGTGCTGGACCGGCTGGACTCGTACTCGGCCAGCTTCTCCGGCGCTCTGGCATCGATTCCGTGGTTCTGGAGTCGAAAAGCCGCCAGGAGATCGAGACTACGGTCAGGGCCGGGGTGCTCGAACAGGGCACCGTCGACCTTCTGAACGAACTCGGTGTGGGCGAGAGGATGCTCCGGGAGGGCTCTTTTCACCACGGCGTGGAGATCCGCTTTGATGGAGGGGGACGCAGGGTCGACTTTCCGTCGCACACGGATGGGCGGAGGATCATGCTCTACCCGCAGCAGGAAGTTGTGAAGGATCTCGTCGCTGGCCGGCTTGGAGCTGGCGGCGACATTTTTTTTGGCGTCTCCGACGTCGAGATCCGTGGGGCGGACACCGGGAGCCCGTCCCTCTCGTTCTCCCACGAGGGGAGACGCCACGACATCGACTGCGCCTTCATCGCCGGCTGCGACGGGTTCCACGGGCCGAGCCGCCAGGCAATTCCCGCCCGCGGTCGCCGGGAGTACAACAGGACGATCCCGATCGGCTGGCTCGGCATCCTGATCGAGGCGCCGCCGTCGTCGCCCGAGCTCATCTACACCAATCACCGGCGGGGCTTCTCCCTCATCAGCACCCGGTCGCCCGAGGTCCAGCGCATGTATATCCAGGTGAGTCCGGACGACGACATCGCCGCCTGGCCGGACGGGCGCATCTGGCAGGAACTCCACGACCGCACCGACATCCCCGGCAGGCCTGAACTGATCGAAGGGCCGATCTTCCAGAAGGGCATCGTCGCCATGCGCTCGTTCGTCTGCGAGCCCATGAGCTACGGCCGGCTCTACCTGGCCGGGGACTCGGCACACATCGTCCCGCCGACCGGGGCGAAGGGGCTGAACCTCGCCGTCACGGATGCAGTCGTGCTGGCACGGGCCATTGCCGAATGGCGCTCGGGCGGGGGAAACGCCCTCCTCGACGCCTACTCGGAGATCTGCCTGAGGCGGGTGTGGAAGGCCCAGCGGTTCTCCACCTTCATGACCCGCTCCCTCCATCGGGACCCCGACGGCGATGACTACGACCACCGCATCCAGGTGGCGGAGCTCGATTATCTGACGTCGTCAGAGGCGGCCATGAGGAGTTTCGCCGAGAACTACACCGGGCTGCCCATCGAATGGTGACCCGCCACGCCCGGGCGGGAACGACTCCATGTCGGAAGGGGGTGAGCGCCGTCCCGTGAGCCGCCCGCAAGGGCAAAGGTGGTCGCCGCATTCGACGTCAAGGGAGGGGAATGTTTCCGTGGCTACGCAGACTGCAGAATCGCCGGGACGCGTGCTGGCTAGGCTCGACAGGCTCTCGGTGTGGGCCCTTCCGTACCTGTTCATCGGGGTGATCGGGCTCGGCTTCATGTTTACCTTCTTCGACATCTTTGACATCAACGTCTCGTTCATCGAGATGTGTGGCCAGATCGTGAGTGGGTGCACACCCGTCACGGCCAACAACTACCTCGGGCTGCCCGTGCTCATGAACCTCGTCGGATACGTGATCGGCACGCTCATCCTGAGCCCGATGGCCGATCGCTACGGACGGCGGAACATGCTGCTCGTGACGATGATCCTCACGGCACTCGGCTCTTTGTGGACGGCGTTCGTGCCGAACATGACGCAGTTCATCATGGCGCGCACGTTCACCGGCATCGGCATCGGCGCCGACCTCGCCATCGTCAACACCTACATCAATGAGGTCGCCCCAAGGCAGGGGCGCGCCCGCTACACGTCCCTCATCTTCGTGATGTCGGCGGTGGGGGCGTTCCTCGGCATCTGGCTGGGACTGCTCTTCACCACGCCGGCGACGCCGTTCCCGCTGGGACTGCCCTTCGCCATGGCCGGCCCCCACTTCGCCAACGGCTGGCAGGTCATGTACCTGATCGGAGCCCTCCTGGGCCTCGTCGGGGTGCTCCTGCGGGTGCAGCTGCCCGAGTCGCCGCGCTGGCTCATCAGCAAGGGACGCCTTGAGCAGGCTGACAACACCGTGCGTTCCATGGAGGCCCTCGCCTCCGTGCGCGGCAAGCTGCCGGAGATTGGCCCGGTGATCGAGCCCAAGGAGGAGAAGGCCTCCATTCCCTACAGCGAGGTGCTTGGCAATCCCCTCTATCTGAAGCGGACGCTTCTCCTGCTCGTGATGTGGTTCATCAGTTACATCACCGTCTATTCCTTCGCCGCCGGATTCACGACCATCCTCGCCTCGCTCAAGTACCCGCCGCCCGAGGCCGGGCTGATCGCCGCCTTCGGCACCATCGGCTTCATCCTCTGCGCCGTGGTCGCCTATGTGTGGGGAGAGGGCATGGAGCGCAAACGGTGGCTTCCGCTGTCCGCCCTCATCACGCTCGTCGGGGGTGTCGTGATCGCCCTCGCCGGCCAGTCGAGCTTCACGGTGAGCGTGATCGGGGCCATGATCGTGTTCTTCGGTTTCAACCTGTGGGTGCCGATCACGTACAGCTGGTCCACCGAGAACTACCCGACCCGGGCCCGGACCACCGGGTTTGCCCTGGTCGACGGCATCGGGCACCTGGGCGGCGGAGTCGGCCTCGTGGTGCTGGCCCCCCTGCTCCCCTTCATGAGCCCCATCGGGGCGTTCCTCCTGGTGCCGGCCTTCCTCGTGGTTGGCGCTGTCATCGCCCAGTTCGGCATCAACAGCCGGGGCCAAAGGCTCGAAGAGGTCTCCCCCTGACCCTTCGCCTGTGAGAGAGTCTACCTGACGGGAGGGCGGGGTGGCTTTGGAGCCGCTCCGTCCTACCCGGCGGGATCTGCGAAGGGGGTATCCCATTGGCCTCCCGCTACCACGTCGAAAGCGTCGAGCGGGCCTTCCGCATCCTTGAGGCGTTCGGGCCCGAGACGCGCCAGATGGGCCTCTCCGATCTCGCCCGGAGGAGCGGGCTCAACAAGGCGACGGCGCGCCGGCTGGCGCTCACGCTGTGCGACCTGGGATATCTCTCCCTCGTGGCCGATCACGCCTTCGGCCTGACGCCGCGGGTCCTGGACCTCGGCTCACGCTTCCTTGGGGCCCTGTCCCTCCCCGAACTTGCCGAGCCGCTCCTCCTCGCGCTCTCACGTGACGTGGAGGAGTCCGTCAACCTCGCCATCAGGGACGGAAGGGACGTCCTCTACGTCCTGCGCATCCCGGCGGCCGAGCGGATCCTCGCCGTGAACCTGAACGTCGGATCCCGGCTTCCGCTCCATGCCACGTCACTCGGGAAGGCTCTGCTCGTCGACAGCACCACCCCGGAGGCCCTGGTCGCCATCCTCGGCGAGCCGCCCTGGCAGGCCTTCACCCCTGCAACGCGGACTGAACCGCAGGCGCTCTCAGCCGACCTCGCCTCGGTCCGCCAGCGGGGATTTGCCCTGAGCGACGGGGAGCTCGAGGTGGGGCTCCGTGCCATCGCCGCCCCCGTGCGCGGACCCGACGGCAGCGTCGTGGCATCCGTCAACGTCTCCACCCACTCGCTGCGCGTCCCGAAGGCGGCCCTCGTGGGGCCCATGGCGGCGAGGCTCCTTGAGACGGCGGCGCACATCGAAGAGCTCATCGGACAGGGTCTCTCGGGAGCCGTGGCGGCGACAGGGGACGCGCATGAAAAGTGGGGTCAACGTGCCTGAATTCCTCACCATGCGGGAAGCGGTCGGGAAGTACGTGCACGACGGTGACACCGTCTACCTGGCCGGCTTCACCCACCTCATCCCGTTCGCGATCGCCCATGAAATCATCCGGCAGGGAAGGCGCCATCTCACCCTCTGCCGCATGACGCCCGATCTCGTCTACGACCAGATGCTGGCGGCCGGGGTCGCCGACAGACTCATCTTCAGCTACGCCGGAAACCCCGGGCTCGGCAACCTGCACGCCTTCCGGCGACTGGTGGAAGAGGGGGCCGTCGCGATCGAGGAATACACCCACTTCGAACTCGTCGCCCGCCTGGCGGCGGGAGCCGCCGGCGTCCCCTTCTGGCCGCTCCGCTCGTTGCCGAACGACCTGACCCGAGGCCGTCCGAGGCCCTCTGTCGAGGATCCCTTCGGGGGCGGGGAGGTGCCGGTTGTGAGGGCGCTTGTCCCCGACGTCACGCTCCTCCATGCGCACGCCGCCGACGAGGCGGGCAACGTGTACGCCCGGGGGCTTCTCGGCGAGGTCAAGGAGGCCGCGTTCGCCGCAGGGCGGGTGGTCGTCTCGGTCGAGGAGGTCGTCTCGGAGAGATGGCTGCGTGAGGATCGGGACCACCTCCTGATCCCCGGCTTTCGGGTGGATGCCGTGGTCGCCTGCCCGTTCGGCGCCCATCCGTCGTATGCGCTCGGGAGATACGACCGGGACACCGCCTTCTACCTGGAGTGGGATGACATTTCGAGGGCGGCCGACAGGACGCGTGCCTGGCTCGACCGGCACATTTACGGCACGGCGGATCATGAGGGCTACCTCGCCCTGCTTCCAGCCGGGCGGCTTGCTGACCTCGAGGAGGCGGCCCGCCGTGGCTGAGGCAGGACGCTGGGTCATGGCGGTCACCGCCGCCCGTCTCCTCGCCGACGGCGAGCGGGTCCTCGTGGGCGTCGGCACCCCCAATCTCGCCGCCAACATCGCACGACGCACGCACGCACCGGGTCTCGTTCTGGTCTACGAGTCAGGCGTCATCGACGCGCGGCCGCCGCGCATCCCCCTGTCCATCGGGGACCCGGATCTGGTGAGGACATCGCTCGCGGTCGTGCCGATCCTCGAGCTCTTCAGCCACTACCTCCAGGGCGGCTGGATCGACGTGGGCTTCCTTGGGGCCGCCCAGATCGATCGGCGGGGCAACCTCAACTCGACCGTGATCGGCCCTTACGCGCACCCGACAGCCCGGCTCGCCGGCTCCGGAGGGGCGGCGGACATCGCGTCCTTCACCCGCACCATCATCATGCTGCCGCAGGATATCCGCCGCTTTCCGGCGCATGTGGACTTTGTCACCGCGCCAGGCCACCCGCCCGGGTCGCGGCGGGAGCCGGGCCCCGGTGCCGTCGTCACCGACATGGCGCTCTTCGACTTCGACCAGGAGGGCGAGATGCGCCTTTGCGCCCTGCAGCCAGGCGTCAGCGTGGATGACGTGAGAGAGCGGGTCGGCTGGCCGCTCAGGGTGGCGGAGGAACTGTACGAGATCCCCCCACCCAACGAAAGTGAACGTGCGGCTATCAAGGACCTGACAGGAGAGGCCCCATGAAGTGACAGGTGGAGGTGCCCGCGAGATGAGCGCAAACAGTCCCTGGCCCCTCATTGATCCTCCGTACGACTTCCCGGCCTATCGGTCGAGCCGCCTCAGGGCGCCGAAGCTGCCGCTCGTGGTGATGCCGAAGAGGCTCCTTGACGCCACCGGACCGGTGTTCGGCGAGAGCGCCGTGGGACCCGGCGAGCAGGACCTCACCCGCCAGCACGCCGGCGAGCCGCAGGGGCAGCGCATCGTGGTGGCCGGCTCCCTCCTCGATGAAGACGGGCGCCCGATCGTCGGGCAGCTCATCGAGATATGGCAGGCGAACGCGGCAGGGCGATACGCCCACGACCTCGACCAGCATCCTACCCCGCTCGATCCGAACTTCACGGGAACGGGGCGCTGCCTGACCGGACCGGACGGCAGCTTCCGCTTCATCACGATCCAGCCCGGGGCCTACCCCTGGCGGAACCACGACAACGCCTGGCGCCCGGCCCACATCCACTTCTCCGTCTTCGGCCGCTCGTTCGCCGAACGGCTGGTGACCCAGATGTACTTTCCGGGCGACCCTCTTCTCGATCACGACCCCATCTATCAGTCCGTGACCGATCCCCGGCAGCGCCAGCGCCTCCTCTCGGCGCTCGACATGGACCTCACGGAGCCGGAGTGGGCTATTGGCTACCGCTGGAACATCGTCGTCGGTCGCCACCACGGCACACCGTTCGAGTCGGGGAGGGCGTGAGGGATGACGAGGCTCACGCCTACGGCGTCACAAACCGCGGGCCCGTTCTTTTCCATCGGCACCGCCGCCGGGGATCGCACGGTGCTGGCACCGGAAGGGGCGCCGGCGCGCATCCGCATCGAGGGCCGGGTCCTCGACGGCTCTGGAGTCGGGGTCCCGGATGCCTTCGTCGAGATCTGGCAGGCCGACAGCGACGGTCGCTTCCCGCCCGAAACGTCATGGGACGGTTTCGGGCGCTCGCCGACCGACCGAGACGGGAGATACCGCTTCGTGACCGTGAAGCCGGGCGCCAGGGCGCCCGAGGCCCCTCACATCGAGGTCGCCGTCTTCGCCCGCGGTCTCCTGCAGCGGCTTGTGACCCGGATCTACTTCCCGGAGGATGCCCGCCTCCACGGCGAGGACCCCCTCCTTCCCACCGTGCCCGAAAAGCGCCGAGCGACCCTCATTGCCAGCCGCATCGGCGACGGCGCCTACAGCTTCGATATCCGCCTGCAGGGCGAGGGGGAGACCGTGTTCCTTGCCTTCTGAGGAGGGGCGCTACGCCCAGGGGATGCTGTTCCTCCCGATTCTGGCGGACGACGATATGCTCGCCGCCACGGGGGATGCCGCCTGGCTCGAGGCGATGCTCGCCGTCGAGGCGGCGCTCGCCCGCGCCGAGGCCCTTCACGGCGTGATCGGCGAGGAGGCCGCCCGGGCCGTGGGGGCGGCCTGCGACGCCTCTCTCTACGACGCCTCGCAGATCGGGCTTGCCGCACGCGGCGGGGGGAACCCCGTGATCCCGCTCGTCGCTGCCATCCGTCAGCATGTCCCCCGCAAGCACAGGTCCGCCGTCCACCTCGGGGTCGCCAGCCAGGATGTGCTGGACACCGCCCTCGTCCTCGTGGCCCGCTCTGCCTGTCGACTCATCGACCGCTCCCTCGAGGTGCTGGTCCGGGCCACCCGGAGCCTTGCGACCGATCATCGGCTGACGCCGATGATCGGTCGCACCCTGATGCAAAAGGCGCTCCCCACCACCTTCGGGCTGAAGGCCGCCCAGTGGCACCTCGAGGCCGCCGGGGCCCGGGCGGAGCTCGCCCGCGCCCAGGCGATGCTTCCCCTGCAGCTGGGCGGGGCCTCTGGCGGCCTCGACGTCCTGGGCGATCGGGCGAGCGCAGTCTCTGAGACGATGGCGAAGGAGCTCGGAGTGTTCTCTCAGGGCGTGCCGTGGCATACCAACCGGCTTCCGGTCGCAAGGCTCGGCTGCGCTCTCGCCATGGTGGCGGGCATGGCCGGCAAACTGGCGAAGGACGTCGTGCTCCTTTCCTCCGGCGAGGTCGGGGAGGTGGCCGAACCGGCCGCCTGGGGGCGCGGGATCTCCTCGAGCATGCCGCACAAGACGAACCCCGTGCTCTCCACATCGACCCTGGCGGCCGCCGGCACCGCCCCGGCGCTCGCCTCCGTGATGCTCTCGTCGATGGTGGCCGAGCATGAGCGACCGGCCGGGGCCTGGCACGCCGAGTGGCAGTCCCTCACGACCCTTCTCCGCCTGGCGGGCGGGGCGGCCGCGCACATGGGCGAGGTGATGGCGGGACTCAGGGTGTTCCCGGAGCGCATGCGCTCCAACATGGAAGGACCTGGCAGCGAGGCCAGCCGCCGCGAGGCCCTGGAGGCCTCGGCTCATCTCGTCGAGCGGGTCCTCGAGGCGGCCCTGGAGGTGGACGGGCATGCGTGAGGGGCCGAGGGAACGGATGTGGGAGGAGGCCACCCGGGGCATGATGCAGGCCGAGACCCCCATGGGGAAGATCCACTACCGGCTGGAGGGCCCGGCCGGGGCCCCTCTTTTGATCCTCGCACCCTCCCTCGGCACCTCGACCGGACTCTGGCGCGAGCAGGTGGCCGCCTTTGCCGGACGCTGGCGGCTGGTCCTCTACGACCACCCGGGCCACGGCGGGGCGATGGCGCCCGTCGGGCCCTACACCATCGGAGGTCTCGCCGGCGAGGTGCTGGCCCTGATGGACGCCCTCGGCGAGGAACGGGCCAGCATCTGCGGCGTGTCGCTGGGCGGCATGGTCGCCATGTGGATGGCCGCCCACCATCCGGAACGGGTGGAGGGGCTCGTGCTGGCGGCCACCGCCCCGGCGCTGCAGCCGGCCGAGGCCTGGATCGAGCGGGCCGCAGCGGTCCGCCAACGGGGCACGGGACACCTCTTGGATGCCCTCATGGAGCGCTGGTTCACCCGAGAGACGGCCTCGGCAAGTGAGGTGCGCTCCTTCGTCGGCACGATGCTGGAGGCGACGGATCCGGAAGGATATGCCTCGTGCTGCGAGGCGCTTGCATCCTGCGACCTGTGGCAGGACGTCACTCAGATCGCGGCGCCGACGCTTGTCATCGGCGGCGCCGACGACCCGGTCGCCACGCCCCGGATGCTCACGGAGCTCGCCACAGCCATCCCCCACGCCGCCCTCGCCGTCATCCCCCGTGCGGCTCATCTCGTGAACGTGGAGGCCGCCGAGCCGTTTTCGGAGGCGGTGATGAACCACCTCCTGGGTGTTCCGAGACAGCGCGGCAGGCGGCTTCGCGCCCGGGTGCTGGGGGAGCGGCACGTGAGGGCCTCGGAATCCACGGCGACGGCCTTCACCGAGCCCTTTCAGGACTTCATCTCCCGCTCCGCGTGGGGCGATGTGTGGACCAGGGGCGGCCTCGACCTCCAGACGAGGCGGCTTCTCGCCCTGGCGATGCTGGCGACCCTCGGGCACACTGAGGAGCTCGGCATGCACGTGCGGGCGGCGGTTGGGGCCGGGGTGCCCGAGGAGACCATCTCCGAGGTCCTCCTCCAGGTCGCGGCCTACGCCGGGGTGCCGGCGGCGAACGCGGCCTTTAGGGCGGCGAAAAGGGCCTTCGCCGCCGAGGAGCCGGACGAGCAAGGCATCTAGGCGCCGGAGGTTTTCTTCGCCGAAGGGCCGAACGTCCCATCAAACCCGGGGGGGCGGTCGGCTTGTGGCGTCTCATCGTGATCCTGATCCTCGCCCTGGTCGTGGCCGTGTTCGCCATCGATAACGCCAGGCCGGTCTCGGTGCACTTTCTCTTCTGGTCCCTGCCGCGCATGGGACTTGCCCTCGTCATCCTGGCCTCCGCCCTTCTCGGCGCTGTCCTGGGGGTCGCCCTTGGCCTCTCCCAGGTTTTTCGGGAGAGGCGTTCCCGCCGTCACGGGATGGTGAGCGTTCCGATCTCCGCCCATGTGGCGCCTGACGCGCCTTCGCAGGCGACGACGCCGAAAGGACGCGACTTCGCCGTCGAGGCCGCCGTGACCAGGCCCGAGGCGGACGGTGAGCGTTCACATGACGGGTCGGGGCCAGGGAGCGAGTGAGGGGCGCGCTTTTCCTGCCACCGGCGCGGACGGATGAGGCCTCCCGTCTCATGGCGGAGCTGCGCCTGCCCCGGCCGCTCGCCGAAGCCTTCGCCCGGCGCGGCCTCGACGTGTCGTGGCTGCGCCGGGAGATCCTGTCTCCAGAGCGTCCCTCCTTCCGGGACCTCTTCACGGACCACCAGGCGAAGGCACTCGCCGTGGCCCTCAAAGGGCGCAGCCGCTTTCACGTCTTCGGCGACTACGACGTCGACGGCCTCACATCCGCGGCCATCGTCCAGACGGCGCTCACCCGTCTTGGCAAGAAGGTGACGGCAAGTCTGCCGAGCCGCTTCGGGGGCGGCTACGGCCTCTCCCGGGAGGTGGTTGAGGACGCCCGGGAGAAAGGCGCCGAGGTGCTCCTTGTGGTGGACTCCGGCATCAGCGCCTGCGACGCAGCCCGGGCCGCCAGGCAGGCGGGGATCGAGATATGGATCCTCGACCACCATGAACCCCTCGGCGAGATCCCCGAGGCCGAGATCCTCGTCGACCCCTGCCTCATCCCGGAGGCTCCCCCCCTGTCGGCGGCGGGGCTCGCTCTGGTTTTTGCCGAGCATCTCCTCCCTGGCCTCTGGGACGAACTTTCGGACCTGGCGGCCCTTGGCATCCTCGCCGACCAGGTTCCGCTCACGGGCGCCAACCGCCGCATCGTCCAAGAGGGGATCGAGCGCCTGAACACCTCCCCCCGGCCGGGGCTGGCGGCTCTCCTCGAGCGCTCCGGGCGAGGGAGGAGGGTGACGGCGGCGGAGGTGCCCTTTCGCATCGCCCCCCGCCTCAATAGCGTCGGTCGGCTGGGTGCGCCGGACCTGGGACTGAGGCTCCTCCTGGCGGACCCCGCCCATGCCCATCTCTTGGCGGGCGAGGTCGAGGCGCTCAATGACGAGCGCAGGCGGCTCCTCGACGCGCTCCTCGACGAGGCCGCAAGGGCGACAGGCGAGGTGGGAGGCGCCGCCGTCGTGGCGGTGGCCGGCCACGGTTGGCACCGGGGGCTCGTCGGCATCGTGGCGTCCCACCTCGCCGACCGCCATGGTCGCCCGGCCTTCGTGGTGACAGTGGAGGGCGACCGGGCCCAGGGGTCGGCGAGGGCCCCCAGGGGAATGGACGTGACGGCCATCCTGGAGGAGGCGGCCCCCCTCCTCGAGCGCTTCGGCGGGCACCGGCAGGCCGCCGGCTTCGAACTCCAGCCCTCGGATGTGCCCGCCTTCCTCGCCTCCCTGAGGGCCCTGCCGGCTATGGAGCCGCCGGCGCAAAGGGTCGATGCCCTCGTCACCCGAACCGAGGTTGACGCCGGCCTCGCCGCCGCCATAGCCGCCTTCGAGCCGTTCGGCCCTGGCTTCGAGGAGCCCGTCTTCGCCATGGTGGCGGCGAGGGTCAGCGCCGCCCGACACCTCGGGCGGCAGAAGGCGCACGTGGAAATCGTGGCGGATGGGCTGAAGGCCGTGCACTGGCAGATGTCCGAGCCCGGTGCGGTGCCCTCCATCCGGGACCTCGCCGGAAGGCCGGAGATCTCACCGATTGACGGGCAGGTGCGGCTCAGCCTCTCCTTCCAGCGCCCCTCGCTCTGGCAGGAGGCCGTCAAAACCTGGCTGGCGCCGCCTCTACCGGGACACCTCGACCCGAGTGCAGAAGTCACGCTCGCCTTGGGCGATGAGCGCCCCACGGGTCCGCCGCCCTTCCTCGTCACCTGCGACCTCTTCCAGGCGAGCGCCCTGGGCCGGGAGCGCCGATCCCTTCTTCCCTGCGGCCCGTCGCTTGGGGTCGAGGATATCGTCCGCTACGAGCAGGAAGGCTGGGTCAAGGGCTGGGTGGGCCCCACGCCGCCCTCGGGCGACCTCTCGGGACGGGAAGTGCGCCTCGTCGGACCCTTGACGCCGGATGTCCTCTCGCTGTGGCTCGCCTCCGGGGTGAGGCGCATCGTGGGCCCGGCCGCCTCGGGGTCCGGGATCGGGCGGGAGGAGCTGGCGAGGATCTGGAGACTCATGCGCCAGGTGGAGGCCTGGCCGTCGTCCCACAGCGAGCTGCCGCTCTCCGTGCGCGCTGTCGTCGACGAGGTGTCCTTCGCCCTCGCCCGGGCGATCTTCCATGAGATCGGCGTGCTCCTGGAGGGCCGTCCGAGGGAAGGACGGGCGGATCTCGACACGAGCCCGACCTTTCGGCGATACGGCGCCGAACGGCCGTGTGTTACGCTACTTCTTGCGCCGGGGACGTACCCGGCGGCGGACCTTCTCACGGTACGAGGGGACCTGTCCCGGGAGGCGTGAGCCGGCGTGGCAGAAGCGGACGAAATCAGAAAGGCGTTGCGCGAGGTTCCGGACTTTCCGAGGTCGGGCGTCAACTTCATCGACATCACCCCGCTTCTGAAGGATCCCCGGACCTTCTCGCTCGCCCTCGACGTGCTGACCGCCTGGGCGAGGGAGATCCCCTTCGACGTCGTCGTGTCGCCCGAGGCCCGCGGCTTTCTCGTCGGGGCGCCGCTCGCCTCCAGGCTCGGCAAGGGCTTCGTGCCGGCGAGGAAGCCGGGGAAGCTGCCCTGGCGGGTGCGCCGGGGAGACTATCAGCTGGAATATGGCGCCGCGTCCCTGGAGATCCACGAGGACGCCTTCGCCGCCGGTGAGCGGGTCCTCATCGTGGACGACCTCCTGGCGACCGGGGGCACGGTGAAGGCCACGATGGACATCGTGCGGTCCCTGGGCGGCAGCGTGGCGGCCTGCGCCTTCCTCGTCGAACTCACGTTCCTCGGCGGGCGCACCCCGATCGGCGACGTTCCGGTTTTCTCCGCCGTGCTGATCGGGGAATAGGCATGGCAAGAAGGAGAAGAGAGGGGGTGGAGCCTTTGACGGATATCCTGGAGGCGGAGATCTCGTATCTCTCGGCCGAGGACCAGGGACGCGTCATGGCTGCACTGCGCCTCGCCGAGGGAGCCCACAGGGGCCAGCTCAGGAAATCCGGAGACGCCTACATCTCGCATCCGCTCGCCGTGACCAGCATCCTCGCCGAACTGCACCTCGACGCCATCACGATCCAGGCTGCGCTGCTCCACGACGCCGTGGAGGACACCTCGCTCACGCTCGATGAGATCCGCGCGACCTGCGGGGAGCAGGTCGCAGCGCTGGTCGACGGCGTCACGACCCTCACCCAGCTTGAGGATCGCTCACGCGTCGAGGCGGCGGCCGAGAACCTGCGCAAGATGTTCCTCGCCATGGCCCAGGACGTCCGGGTCATGATGGTGAAACTCGCCGACCGCCTGCACAACATGCGCACCCTGAGCGCGCTCTCCCCCCTTCGCCAGAAGGCGATAGCCAAGGAGACGCTCGAGATCTTCGCCCCGCTCGCCCACCGGCTCGGCATGAGCCGCCTCAAGTGGGAGCTCGAAGACCTCTCCCTGCGCTACCTCGACCCCGTCGGCTACCGCGAGATCGCCAACATGGTCGCCGAGACGAGGGACGAGCGCGAGGCGCGCATCCAGGCGGTCACCGAGACACTGCGCCAGGAACTCGCCGCCCACGGAATGAAGGCGGAGATCCAGGGACGTCCGAAGAGCTTTTATTCGATCTACCAGAAGCTGCAGCGCGAGGGCGACTTCTCCCGCATCTACGACCTCATCGCCGTGCGCGTCCTGGTCGAGACGGTTCACGACTGCTACGTCGTGCTGGGCATCGTGCACAACCTCTTCAAGCCTCTTCCCGGCCGCTTCAAGGACTACATCACGCTTCCCAAGTCGAACCTCTACCAGTCGCTGCACACCACCGTGCTGGGCCCCAGAGGACGGCCCTTCGAGGTCCAGATCCGCACCTTCGACATGCACCGCACGGCCGAGTTCGGGATCGCCGCCCACTGGATCTACAAGGAGGGTCATGCCGACCCGACGTTCGACCAGAAGCTCGCCTGGCTCCGGCAGGCGCTCGAGAACCAGGGCGACATGAAAGAGCCCGGCGAGTTCTTCGAGACGCTCAGGGGAGACCTCTTCTCCGACGAGGTCTTCGTCTTCACACCCAAGGGCATGGTTGTCGACCTGCCGCGGGGGGCGACGCCCGTCGACTTCGCCTACCGCATCCACACCGACGTCGGGCACCGCTGCATCGGAGCGCGCGCCTCGGGGCGCATCGTTCCCCTCGACTATCGGCTGAAGAACGGCGACATCATCGAGATCATCACCTCGAAGAGCCCGCGCGGCCCCTCCCAGGACTGGCTCTCGTTCGTGCGCACCTCGACGGCCAGGAACCGCATCCGCCAGTGGTTCAAGGCCAAGAACCGGGAGGAGAACGTGAGGCTCGGGCGGGATCTCCTGGAACGGGAGGCGAGGCGCCTCGGCCTCGAGCCGGACGACCTCCTGCGCCAGGAATGGCTGCAGGAGGTGAGCGAGCGCTTCCACTACCAGAGCGCCGACGATCTCCTGGCGGCCATCGGCTACGGCGGGTTCTCGGTCGGGCAGACCCTCTCGAAGCTTCGGGAGAAACTCTCCGTTCCGGTCCTGCCCGGGGAGGCGCCATCTGCCGAGACCGGCTTCGGACGTCCGTCCGAGGGCGTCAGGGTGCGCGGTGCCGACAACATCCTGGCGAAGCTCGCCGGCTGCTGTTCGCCGGTGCCCGGAGATCCGATCGTCGGCTACATCACGCGCGGCAAGGGTGTGTCGGTGCACCGCACCGACTGTCCGAACATGATCGCCCTCGCCGCGGAGTCCGAGCGGCTGGTCGAGGTCGCCTGGGACCGGGGGGCACGGGACACCTACAGCGTGGAGATCGAGGTGCGGGCGCTCGACCGCTCCGGGCTTTTGGCCGATGTCGCCTCCATCGTCGCCACGACCAAGGTGAACATCGTCTCGGCCAAGGCCCGCGGCTACCGCAACCAGACGGCGGCGGTGACGGTGGTGCTCGAGATCCACAACCTCGGCGAGCTCTCGCACATCATGGAGCAGCTGCACGCGCTGCCCGAGGTGCTCTCGGTGGAGCGCGTCTCCCACCGGAAGGCGAACTGATGCGTGCCGTCGTCCAGCGGGCGAGGGAAGGACGCGTGAGCGCAGACGGCCGGATGACTGGGGAGATCGGGCCGGGCCTCGTCGTCTTCCTCGCCGTGGGGGAAGGCGACGGCGAGGCGGATGCCCGCTCCATGGCCGGGAAGCTGGCGGCGCTTCGCATCTTCGCCGACGCCGATGGGCGCATGAACCTCTCGGTCACGGATGTCGGCGGCGCCGTCCTCCTCATCCCGCAGTTCACCCTCTACGCGGACCTGAGGCGGGGCAACCGGCCGAGCTTTCAGCGGGCCGCCCCGAGGGATCTGGGCGAGCGCCTCTACATGTACACAGGGCTCCTCCTGGAGGAGGCAGGGCTCAGGGTCGGGCGCGGCGTCTTCGGGGGACGCATGCAGGTTGACGTGATAAACGACGGCCCTGTCACGATCCTCATCGACACCCAAGGAGTCCTCTGGACCCGTTGACACGGTCTTCGGTCGTCCGCGACTGCATGATTCACGGCCTGGAAGCGAGGGGGCGGCGTGTGCCGCCGACACCGAGCCAGAGCCCCGGATGTACAATCGGGTGGGTGACTACCTGACGGGCGCCCCGGGGCGTGAAAGGACGGACCCTTTTGCAGATCGAGACCATCGTCGAGGGACCCTTCAGCACGAACACCTACCTGCTCTTCGAGGACGGGAGCGCCGTGGTCCTTGACCCGGGCTTCGCCGTGCGCCGGGTCCTGAAGGAGCTCGCGGCCCGGCATCTCACGGTCGAGGCGGTCGTGGTGACCCACGGCCACGTCGACCACGTCGCCTCCGCCATGGACCTCGTGGCGGCGACCGGGGCGCCCCTCTTCTTCCCCGAGGCGGACCTGGACCTGGCGTCAGGCCACTGGCAGGACCTCACCTACGAGCGGCCCGAGGGCTTCACGCCCCTTGCCGAGGGGATGGGCCTGACGCTCCTCGGCGAGAGGGCCGAAGTCCTTCACACACCAGGACATACCCCGGGCGAAGTCTCGATCCTGATCGGCAGCATCCTCTTCTCCGGGGACACGCTCTTCGCCGGCACCATCGGCAGGCCCGACCTCGGGCTTGAGGTGCTGGTGCAGGCGATCCGGGAGAAACTCCTCGTCCTGCCCGACGACACCCGGGTGCTCCCCGGCCACGGCCCCGAGACCACGATAGGAGTGGAGAGACGGATGAATCCGTTCCTCGTCGCATGAGCACGCACACGTCCGAGGTCGCCTCGCGAACGAAGCTGCCCCAGGTCATGCGGGCTGTCGTGAAGGAGGGCGCCGCTCCCGGCGCCAGGCTCGTCGAACGGCCGGTCCCGAGTCCCGCTCCGGGCGAGGTCCTGATCCGGGTCGGGGCCTCGTCGATCTGCGGCACCGACTACCACGTCTACAGCTGGGATGCCTGGGCCGCAGGGCGGGTCCACCCCCCGCTTGTGATGGGCCATGAGTGCGGCGGCGAGGTCGTCGCCCTGGGCCGGGGCTCGAGGGGCGTCGGGCTCGGGGACATCGTTTCGATCGAGACGCACGTGGCCTGCGGCGTATGCCTGCCCTGCCGCACCGGGAACGCCCACATCTGCGAAGAGGTCTCGATCCTGGGCGTCGACCGCGACGGCTCGTTCGCCGAGTACCTGGCGGTGCCGGCGGCGAACGTCTGGAAGAACGCCCCGGGGACGGACCCGGCGCTCGCCGCCATCCAGGAGCCGTTCGGCAACGCCGTCCACACCGTCTTCGCCGGTGAGGTGACGGGACAGAGCGTGGCCGTCGTGGGCTGCGGGCCGATCGGGATCATGGCCGTCGGCGTGGCGAGAGCGGCCGGGGCGGCGCGCATCATCGCCTCCGATCTCTCCGGAAGCCGCCTTGAGATGGCCCAGAGGATGGGTGCCACGCATCTCGTGAACGCCAGCCGGGAGAGCCTGGCCGAGCGGCTCATGGAGATCACCGACGGGCAGGGCGTCGACGTGGTGCTCGAGATGTCGGGCTCCGGCGAGGCGCTCACCGAGGCGCTCAGGGGGTCCCGCAACGGGGCCCGGGTGAGCCTCCTCGGGCTGCCGTCGCACCCCGTCTCTCTCGACCTGGCGGAAGATGTGATCATGCGGGGGATCACGCTTCAGGGCATCACCGGTCGCCGCATGTTCCAGACCTGGTACCAGGGACACGCCCTGCAGGAAGCGGGGCTCATCGACCTTTTGCCGCTCATCACGCACCGCCTGCCGCTGTCCGAATTCGACGAGGCGATGCGGCTCCTGAAGAGCGGCGAGGCGGTGAAGATCGTCCTGATCCCGTAAGGAGGCGAGACCTTTGGGCGCACTTGACTTCCTCGATGCCGAGCTTGAGAAGCTCAAAGAGAGGGGACTCTTCAGGACAAACCGGGTGCTCACCGGGCCGCAGGGGGCGAGAGCCGTCATCGACGGCCAAGAGGTGATCAACCTGTCCTCGAACAACTACCTGGGCCTGGCCGACGACCCCCGGCTCGTCGAGGCGATGATCCGGGCGACGAAGGAACTCGGCGCGGGCACCGGCGCCGTGCGCACGATCATCGGCACGATGGCCATCCACGAGGAGCTGGAGCGACGCCTGGCCGCCTTCAAGCACACCGAGGCGGCGATCGTGTTCCAGTCCGGCTTCACCTGCAACTCGGGCGTCATTCCCTGTCTCGTCGGCGAGGGCGACACCATCTTCTCTGACGAGCTGAACCATGCCTCAATCATCGACGGGGCGAGGCTCTCGAAGGCGAAGATCGTGCGCTGGGCGCACAAGGACGTGGCCGACCTCGAGGACAGGATCCGCGCCAACCCGACCGAGGGGCGAAAGCTCGTCGTCACGGACGGGGTCTTCTCGATGGACGGTGACATCGCCCCGCTGCCCGCCATCGTCGAGGTCGCAAGGCGCCACGGTGCGATCACCTATGTCGACGACGCCCACGCCTCCGGCGTGCTCGGAAAGAACGGCCGCGGATCCGTCAGCCACTTCAGCCTCGAAGGGGAGGTCGACGTGCAGGTCGGGACCCTCTCGAAGGCGGTGGGCGTGCTGGGAGGCTACGTCGCCTCGACCCGCTCCCTCATCGACTGGCTCATTCACCGGGGACGCCCCTTCCTCTTCTCGACGTCCCACCCGCCCGGCGTGACCGCAGCCTGCATCCGGGCCATCGACATCATGGAGGAGGAGCCCGAACTGATCGAGAGGCTCTGGGACAACGCCCGCTACTTCAAGCGGGGGCTCGCCGACCTCGGCCTTGACACCGGCGCCTCCGAGACCCCGATCACCCCGGTCATGGCAGGCGAGGGCAAAAATGCCATGAGACTCTCCGACAGGCTCTTCGAGGAGGGCGTCTTCGCCCAGGGCATCGCCTACCCGACGGTGCCGGAGGGCAAGGGACGCGTTCGGACCATCGTGACAGCGGCGCACACCAGGGAGGATCTCGACAGGGCGCTCGACGCCTTTTCCAGGGTTGGCAAGGAGCTGGGGCTCAGGTCCTGACACACCGCACCAGCGGCGAATGGAGGCCGGCGGCCGGCTTCGGGCATCCGCCGGTGGGACAGCAGGCCCCGCTCGCCTGCGGGAAGAGGCTTGAGGAGGCCGGCATCATGGGCTCGACGGGCACCGTCGGCGATGCCTGCGACAACGCCCTCGCCGCGAGCCTCCGGGCCCCGTCCCCCCGAAGGCCAGAAGCTCACGTCGCCCGAGCCGCTCACTCCTGAAGAGGATCTGGCATCGGTCTTGAGGCGCCTTGTGGGTTCCATCCCGAGGGACCCTCCTCGAACCTTTGGCCCGAACCCGCATGGAGCGGGGGAGGGCGGCGATCTTCCCGATGACGGGGGGTAACAGGTGTCATCCACAAGGAAACGGGGTCCGTGTCCAAGAAGTGGTGGCTGCTGGCGCGCCAGGCACCATATGTCGTGGGGGCGACGGAAATGGGCGGGACCCGTACGGCCTCATTCGGGGCTTCGAAGCGTGAGGGGCACGACGCCTCCGCTTTCTACGGCCGAAGCATGTACGAAGATCATCTGCCCCAACTGACGGTGGCAGGCCTGCAGGCGGTCGGGCCGAGGCCCGCACCCCAGATCTCGCCTGATCGGTCTGACTGGGTAGACCGCGTCTACTGCCATACCTCCGAGGACATGCACCATGTGCCGTCGTCTTCGGTCGGGCTTGTCTTCACCTCCCCGCCTTACAACGCCGGCAAGGAATACGACGGCGACATGAGCCTCGAGGCTTACCTGGGACTCATTGGGCGGGTGGCCTCGGAGGTTCATCGGGTGCTCGTGCCCGGTGGCCGGTACGTCGTGAATGTCGCGAATCTCGGACGCAACCCCTACATTCCCCTCCACGCCTACTTCTACGCGGTGCACCTGGGTGTCGGCTTCAGGCCGATGGGCGAGATCATCTGGCGCAAGAGCAAGGGCATGAACGGCAACTGCGCCTGGGGCAGCTGGCGATCCGCCAAGGCGCCGCGTCTTCGGGACGTGCACGAGTACCTGCTGGTGTTCGCCAAGGATGTGGGGGCGAGGCAGGACAAAGGCACGTCGAACATCTCGTCCGAGGAGTTCATGGATTCCACCCTGTCCGTCTGGGAGATCCCGCCGGAGTCCGCAAGGCGGGTGGGTCACCCAGCCCCTTTTCCCGTTGCTCTCGCCGAGCGCGTCATCAAGCTGTTCTCCTACGAAGAGGACGTGGTCCTGGATCCCTTTGTGGGATCCGGGACGACCTGCCTTGCCGCCAAGGTGCTTGGCCGCGGCTACGTCGGGTACGACATCGAACCTTCCTACTGCGACATGGCCCGAACGAGACTCGAGCTCGACGGGAACTCGGCAGCGGCCAGATCAGGCACATGACGCCCGAGCTTCACCACCCTTGCGTCGCACAGGGTTGGATTCAGGAGGGGAGCACCCACAGGCCGCTCGTGAACCGGAGCCGCCACAGCATAGCGTAGACGCAGAAAAGCGAGGTGTGGGACAAGCGGGACATCGCGGATGCGCCCCTGAAAGGGGCCAGGCGCCGCCCGGCCGAGAGGGGCCTCCTTCACAGCGAGCGGCTCAGGAGGGCTTTCCGGCGGATGGCCAGGGGGCAAAACCGAAACGGGCGAAGGACCACCCAGCCGCCGTGGCCGCCTGTGATCCCAAAGGAGACGAAGACGTCGCCCCGCATCACCATGACCGTTTCACCTCCCGTCGCACCTGGGGATCATGCCATGCGGATCGGCGGGCCGAGCGTGTCAGAGTAGCAGCATGCTCGAGGTGAAACTCCCCATGGCCGCAAGGGCGGCCCTCGTCGAGTGCCGTTGCCGCGGCCTCGTCATGCGCCGTGCCTACCCCCTCCCCGGGCATCCCGGCGGGCGGCATTGGCATTTCGGGTTGCCCGCACGGTCGGGAACCCTTGAACTCAGTGTGTGGGACGACGAGGTGTGGGCGAAGGTGCACCCCTTGCGCGATGGCGGCTGGGCCCGCGCCGTGGTCTGCGAGATGGCCGATGGGACGGTCGCCTCGCCCGCAGACGTGCACCCGGGACGTGCCGGCTCATGAGATCCTTAAGGCTGAGTTCATCCCCACGTTTGACCCCGAAGCCCGGCCTCACTATACTGGGACTGAATGATGAGTGGAAGAGTCAGGATTATAACGAGGAGGCATCCCGTTGACACCGACCCTCGAGATCCGGGACCTGCACGTGTCGATCGACGAGCGCGAAATCCTCTCCGGAGTGAACCTCACGGTGAAAGGCGGCGAGGTGCACGCGGTCATGGGCCCGAACGGGACCGGCAAGACGACGCTGGCCTCGACCCTCATGGGCCACCCACGCTACCGCGTGACAAAGGGCGAGGTGCTCCTCGACGGCGAGAACATCCTCGGGATGAAGACCGACGAGCGCGCCCGGCGCGGGCTCTTCCTCGCCATGCAGTACCCGCTCGAGATCTCCGGGGTCACCATGGCGAACTTCCTGCGCACGGCCGTCAACAGCGTCCGTGGGGAGGCCGAGGCCCTGCCCGTGATGGCCTTTCACAAGATGCTTCTGGACAGGATGAAGCTTCTCGACATTGACCAGAGGTTTGCGGAGCGGTACGTGAACGAGGGCTTCTCGGGCGGCGAGAAGAAGCGCAACGAAATCCTCCAGCTGGCCATGCTGAACCCGCGCATCGCGGTGCTCGACGAGATCGACTCCGGCCTTGACATCGACGCGATGAAGATCGTCTCGCACGGCGTGAACACGGTTTTGAACCCCAACATGGGCGTGCTCATCATCACGCACTACGAGCGCATCCTGCGCTACATCCACCCTGACCGGGTCCACATCCTGATGCAGGGCAAGGTCGTGCTCTCCGGAGGTCCCGAGCTCGCCGAGTCCCTCGAGGAACGGGGCTACGACTGGGTGCGCACCGAGGCCGATCCGGCCGTCGCCGAGTAGGGGGCAGGCAGCATGTCCGACACCCTCATCGAAAACACCCACATCGCCGCAAGGCGCGCCGCCGGCGAGCCGGACTGGCTCATCGCCCGCCGGCTTGCAGCCTGGGAAAAGTCCCAGACCCTCGCTCTGCCGCGCCTTGAGAAGACCGACATCTCCCGCTGGAAGCTGGAAGAGGCCCTGCCCGCCGGCCCGACCGAAGCCCCGGGGGCCGCTCCCGCCAGCTCTGCGAAGAGCGCCTACCTGGCCACCGTGAACGGCACCGCTGCCGGGGGCTTCGTGGCGCCCCAACTGGCGGCCAGGGGCGTGGAACTCCTCTCCTTCGAAGCTGCCCTCGAGAAGCTGGGGGAGCGCCTCGAGCCCTTCCTCCTCACCGCCGAGCCTTCCACACCGGACGTCCTCACGGCGCTTCACACAGCCTATGCCGACGGCGGGGCCGTGCTCTACGTGCCGAAGGGCGTGGAGATCGAAGACCCGATCGAGATCCACCAGTCCTTCGGCAAGGTCTCCAGCTACCCGCACACCCTCATCGTCCTCGACGACATGGCGCGAGCGACCGTGGTCGAGACGCTCACCTCGTTCGACGAGGAGGCCCTCACGCTCAATGCCGCCCTCGAGGTCCACCTCGGACAGGGTGCCTTCCTGCGCTACGCCGGGATCCAGAAGCTCTCGACCGGGGTGCGCATGACCTATCCGCACACGGCCATCCTGGACCGGGACGCCGGAATCGAGTGGATCCTCGTCTCCTCCGGGGGCGGTCGGGTCATCACCAACAACGAGACGATCCTCGCGGGCGAGGGCGCCCACGCCCAGAGCTATGCCGTCTTCCTCACGGGCGGCCGGCAGATCCTCGACATCCAGACCAGGATGCAGCACTACGCCTCCCATACCACGAGCGACATGGACTCGAAGGGCGTCCTGAAGGACGCCTCCAGGGTCACCTACGTCGGGTTCACCAACATCCGCAAATACTCGCGCGGCTGTGCGAGCTGGCAGAACGAGAAGACGCTCATGCTCTCCCCCGACTGCCGCGCCGATCTCATGCCGCTCCTTTGGATCGACGACGACGACGTGGTGCGGGCCGGACATGCGGCGGCGGCGGGACAGGTCAACCCGGAGCAGCTCTACTACCTCATGACCCGCGGCGTCCCCGAGAAGGAGGCGATGCTCCTTCTCGTGAACGGCTTCCTCGAGACGATCATCGGCAGGATCCCGCTCGATGAGATCCGCGAGGAGATCATGAGCCTCGCCGCCGAGAAGGTGAAGGCGTGAATGCGAGGGCCCTGAAGGAAGCCTTCCCGCTCCTTCGGACGAAGGAGATGGGAAGGGACATCGTCTACCTCGACTCTGCCGCCACGAGCCAGAAGCCGGACGTCGTCATCGATGCCCTGGCGGGGTTCTATGCCCACGACAACGCCAACATCTACCGGGGCGTCTATGAGCTCGGCGCCCGCGCCACAGCCCTCTACGAGGGAGCGCGGGAGACGGTGGCGGCCTTCATCGGCTGCCGCCCGGAGGAACTCGTCTTCACCCGCGGCACGACGGAGTCGGTGAACCTCATCGCCTGGGCGTGGGGGCGCGCCAACCTGAAGGAGGGCGACGAGGTCCTGACCTCGCCGTCCGAGCACCATTCCAACCTGGTGCCCTGGCAGGAGGCCTGCCGGGCGACCGGGGCGCAGCTGCGCTTCGTCGAACTGGGCCCGGAAGGCGAGGTGACGGTCGAGGCGGTGCGAGCGGCGCTCACCCCCCAAACGAAGCTCGTGGCCCTGGCCCATGCATCGAACGTGCTCGGGACCCTGGCCCCGATCGGGGAGATCGCAGGAGCGGTGCACGGGATGGGAGCGCTCCTTCTCGTCGACGCCGCCCAGAGCGTTCCCCACATGCCGGTCGACGTTAGGGACCTGGACTGTGACTTCCTCGCCTTCTCCGGCCACAAGATGCTGGGGCCGATGGGCATCGGCGGGCTCTACATCCGTGAGGCGCTCATCGAGGGGATGCCGCCTTTTCACACGGGAGGCGAGATGATCCGCCACGTCGACCTCGAGGCGTCGACGTTCAAGGACGCGCCCCAGAGGTTCGAGGCGGGAACGCCGAACGCCGCCGGGGCCGTGGCGCTCGCCGCCGCCGTACGGTTCCTTTCGTCGGTCGGCATGGACGAGATCTTCGCCCACGACTGCGCCCTCGGCGCCCTCGCGGCAAGGCGGCTCCGGGAGATCCCGGACGTCTCGGTCTACGGGCCGGAGGGGCGAAGGACGGGCGTCGTCGCCTTCAACCTGGACGGCATCCACCCGCACGACCTCGCCACCGCCCTCGACCAGCACGGCGTCTGCGTGCGGGCCGGGCACCACTGCTGCCAGCCGCTCATGCATGAACTCGGCGTGGCCTCGACGGCCAGGGCGAGCTTCTACCTGTACAATACAGAGGACGACGTCGACCGCCTGGTCGAAGGCGTCGTCGCCGCCAGGGAGTTCTTCGGCCGTGTCGTTAGGTGAACTCTACCGCGAGGTGATCATGGATCACTCGCACCACCCGCGAAACCGCCGCCGCATCGAGGATGCCGACGTCACGATCGGCCTCGACAATCCCTCCTGCGGGGATGAGATCGTGCTCGACCTCACCGTCGAGGGTGGCGTCATCAGGGATGTTGCGTACGAGGGAGAGGGCTGCACGATTTCCATGGCCGCCGCCTCGATGATGACGGAGGCGACCCGGGGAATGACGCTCGGGGAGGCCAAGGACCTCATCGAAAGGTACAAGGCGATGCTCATGGGGCATGACGGAGAAACGGACGATCTCGGCGAACTTGCCTTCCTGAAAGGCGTCACCCAGTTTCCGATGAGAGTGAAATGCGCCGTGCTCGCATTCACAGCCCTGGAGAAGGGCATCCACGAAATCGAGGGGGAGTCGGACCATGGCCAAGCGTGAAGTCGCTGTCGACGAGTACCGGTACGGATTCCACGATCCGGACGTTTCGGTCTTCACCTCCGGCAAGGGGCTCTCGAAGGACGTTGTGCTCGAGATCTCGCGCATGAAGGGCGAGCCGGAGTGGATGAGGGACTTCCGCCTGCGTTCGCTCGACATCTTCCTGTCGAAGCCGATGCCGACGTGGGGAGGCGACCTCTCCCACATCGACTTCGACACCCTCACCTACTACGCCAAGCCCGCGGAGCGCCTGGGCAAGACCTGGGACGAGGTCCCGGAGACCATCAAGCAGACCTTCGAGAAGCTTGGCATCCCGGAGGCCGAGCGGAAGTTCCTGGCCGGGGTCTCGGCCCAGTACGAGTCCGAGGTCGTCTACCACCACATGCGCGAGGACCTCGAGGAGAAGGGCATCGTGTTCCTCGACACGGACACCGCCCTCAAGACGTACCCGGACCTCTTCCGGGAGTACTTCGGCACCGTCGTCCCGCCCGAGGACAACAAGTTCGCCGCCCTCAACTCAGCGGTGTGGTCGGGCGGCACGTTCATCTACATCCCGAAGGGCGTCCGCTCGGAGGTGCCGCTGCAGGCCTACTTCCGCATCAACATGGAGAACATGGGCCAGTTCGAGCGCACCCTCATCATCTGTGACGAGGAAAGCTTCGCCCACTACGTGGAGGGCTGCACGGCCCCGATCTACTCCACCGACTCGCTGCACGCCGCAGTCGTGGAGATCATCGTCAAGAAGAACGCCCGCTGCCGCTACACCACGATCCAGAACTGGGCGCCCAACATCTACAACCTCGTCACGAAGCGCGCCGTCGCCCACGAGGGTGCCACGATGGAGTGGGTGGACGGGAACATCGGCTCGCGCCTCACGATGAAGTACCCGTCGGTCTACATGGTCGGGCGCGGGGCCAAGGCCAACGTGCTTTCCATCGCCGTGGCCGGCAAGGGGCAGCACCAGGACGCTGGCTCCAAGGTCATGCACCTCGCCCCCGAGACGACATCCACCATCATCTCCAAGTCGATCTCGAAGGGCGGCGGTAAGACGACCTACCGCGGCCTCGTCCATTTCGCGGAAGACGTGCCCGGTTCCAAGGCGAAGGTGAACTGCGACACCCTGATCTTCGACGAGACATCCTCCTCGGAGACCCTTCCCTACAACGAGGTGCTCGACTCCCGCATCACCATGGAGCACGAGGCCACCGTCTCCAAGGTCTCCGAGGACCAGCTCTTCTACCTCATGAGCCGGGGCCTCTCCGAAGAGGAGGCCACCCGCATGATCGTGATGGGCTTCATCGAGCCGTTCACGAGGGAGCTGCCGATGGAGTACGCCGTCGAGATGAACCGCCTCATCAAGCTCGAGATGGAAGGGTCGGTCGGCTAGTGACGTTCTCGAGGCTCGGGGCGGTGGACGACATCCCGCTGGGGAAGGCGCAGGCCTTCGAAGTGGATGAGGATCTCACGATCGCCGTCTTCCACACAGACGACGGCTTCTTCGCCCTCGATGACGTGTGCAGCCACGCCCAGGCCTCCCTGTCGGAAGGTGTGTTCGCCGACGGCATCGTGATCTGTCCCCGCCACGGCGGCAGGTTCGACCTCGCCACCGGCAAGGCGCGGGGACTGCCGGCCACGGCTCCGGTCCGGGCCTTCCCCGTGAAGGTCGAGGGCGACGGCGTGTTCGTGGATCCCGACGTGTAGGGGAGGGGAGACGATTGCGGCTCTCAACCAGGAGCGAGTACGGGCTGCGCGCTATGGCCGCGCTCGCCACGAGACATGATGGGCAGCCGGTGCCGCTCAGGGAGATCGCGACGTCCGAAACCATCTCCGAACAGTACCTGGAGCAGATCTTCGTGGATCTGCGCCGGGGCGGCTTCGTGCGCTCCGTGAGAGGCGCCAAGGGCGGGTATCTCCTCGCCCGACGGCCCGAAGAGATCTCGATCGGCGAGGTTCTCGGGGTGCTGGAGGGGGACCTCGCACCCTACGACTGCGTGGCCTCCGAGATTGTGGAATGCGAGCGGGCGAACTTCTGCACCACGCGCCAGGTCTGGCTGAAGCTCAGGGATTCGATGATGCAGGCGATGGGCGGCATGACGCTCGCCGACATCGCGGCACCACAGGAGCGGTCCTCGGCCGTCAGGTGATGGCGTCATCGCTCCTGATCGGGAGGAAAGTGATGCTGAGGGAGGTCGCCTGGGGCGATCTCGAGGCGCGCGAGGGGTGGCTTTCGGACCCCGATGTGGTCCGCTTTCTGGGCTTTGTCGACGGCAGGCCGGGGCCGAACCTCGAGGACCGTTCCGGAACCGGCATGGAGTGGACGATCGCCCTGAAGGAGACCCAGGAACCCATCGGTATCGCCCAGTTCGGCCATATGGACCCCCTCGGGCACCAGGCGAGCCTCGGGCTCCTCATCGGCCGCAAGGATCTCTGGGGGCACGGACTGGGGAGCGACACGCTCGAGATCCTGCTCGGCTTCGGGTTCGGGGCGCTCGGCCTCAACCGCATCTACCTGACGGTGGAGGCGAGGCACGAGAAGGCCATCCGCCTTTACCAGAAGTTCGGCTTTCAGGCCGAAGGGCGCCTGCGGCAGGCGCGCTACACGGCGGACGGGCTGCAGGATGTGCTGGTGATGGCCGTACTCAACGACGAGTGGATTGAGGCGGCGGCCAGGCGGGAGTCCGGGGCACGATGACGGCGCGCAGTCGCTTGTGGGTCGGCGCCGACGAACCTTACCTGGACGCTTTTCACGTGGAGGTGTGCGGGGCGGTCGCCATGGGCATGTTTGGCGGCATGACGCAAGCTGGAGCCGTGGCGAACGAGGATGCTGCCGTTGTGTTGAGCGTTCCCGAACCTTTCGGCACTTTCGCCGCCCTCTTTGATGCCCACGGCGGGAGCGACAGCGCCCAACTGGGAGTCAGGGCCCTGAAAGGACGCCTCGATGACGTGCGCGCCCACTTGTCACAGTCCGTCCCGGAGTTCTTCAGGGGCCTTGGAAGGCTTGCCACGGAAACGTTTTCTCAAGGCGAATTTGTGATCAGGGTCGGCACCATCTGAAGGGCGAGACGTCGGGGACTATCTCTGGTGGTTCAACGTCGGAGACGTAAGCCTGTTCCTCGTCCATCCCGAGTTCCCCAGGATGGGGCAATTTGCGGTCAACCAGCGGAGCTTCTTCGGGTGGGTGGGCCGCACCCACACGTTTGTGGACGACGTCCCGTGCTACGCCACGGGATCGAAGCGGCTCAGGGACGGGAGAAATGTCGTGCTCCTGGCTACCGACGGCCTCTTCGAGCAACCCCACGCCCTGTCGGACCCCGCCATGCTTGGAAGCCTGCTCCAAGCGACCTCCCCCCATCTGGCCGACGGGGTGACCCGGGTCCTGAGCGATCCGTTCTCTTCGGCAACGCGAGACAGCGTGAGCGTATTGGCATGGGAATCACCAGAGCAGGGAGCCCCCGAGTCCTCCTCGTGACCCGATGCCGAGGGCGGGTTCATAGGTCATGGTTTCGGATCCTGCCATTCAAGCACAGCGTCACCCGCGGCACCGGCCACCTGACGAAGACGTGGCCGCGAGGCTGGGCCACCGTGCCGTACGTGACGCCAGAGGGCGCTGTCGCACGGGCTCCGCACGCCGTGGCGCTGAAGACCACCATGACGAGGACGGCAGCCAACCGCCGCACGGGCAATCCCCTCCCGCGGCCGATGGGAAACTTTCCAAGCGGCCCCCCCCTCGCGAAGGGCCGAAGAAGGAGCAGGCAGGGCGAGGCGTCGTGATCTTCACGGACGCTCGCCGGACGCCGCCCCGCCCACGATCCTCTCCGGGGTGCGCGGGCGCAGCGGTTGTGGTCGCTTACGCCGGTCGGAAGGAGGACGGCCGGGGATACCCCGGCCCGGCCACCGGGTCGTCCCGGAAAGGTCGCAGGGTATCTCTGTTCAGGGCTGGCCAGTGCCCGTCCGGACGGCCTCGCCAATGCGCCTCAGCCGCTCCGTGTCGGGGTCATATGCCACGACCAGGCCATCGGCGTAGTGAAGGGCCACCTCAGCCGCATGCGTGAGGGCCTTCTCGGCGACACCCAGACCGTACAGCTCGACGAAGAACGGCTTGGTGAGCCGGTCCCGGAACCCGGATGCGATGACCTCGACCCAGTAGGTGGTGGCGTAGGCCATGTCATAGATGGGCACGACGAAGACGTCCACCAGTCCCTGGAGAACATCGACGTCGACCCCGTACTCGCCCTCGAGGTGGCCCGGGTAAGGATCCGGATGGACGGTGTAGTAGAGCGGGCCTTCGGTCCTGCTCCTGGTTTGACGGACGAACTCCGTCATGCGCATGCGGTGGAGGGCGGGCAGGCTCACTCCCGCCCTCCCGGCCGCCCCGAGGCAGACGGGGCATTGGCAGTACCCCTGGCGGGCGTAGTGGGCATCGTCAAGGCGCAGGCCGCCGGGTGCTCGGGCGCGCTCCGCCCAGGAGAGGGCGAGGTCAAAGACCTCGGGCCGGGTCGGGCAGAGCGATGACCAGTCGAAGTACCTGCCGCCGCGCTCGGCGCGTTCGCCTCCCGGACCGACCTGCATCCAGTCGGGATGGCTACGGGCGACCTTTTCGTCGGCAAAGGCACTGATCGCCGGCACGGTGCCGGCCGGGGGATCGATGAAGGCGCCGGCGATGCCCTTGGTCTCGAAGAAGACCACAGGGAAGGCGCCGGCGTGGCTTTTGAAGCGCGTCATGACGCCGAAGGGCTTGTCTGCCATCAGGCTGCGCCCGCCGGCAGGAGGTCAGCGAAGACGAAGCCGTCCCGCTCGACGACCTCGCCCCGCTCGACGGCGACCGGCTCCTTGAACGGGGGCCCGTCCCAGACGAATGTGTGGAACTCCCCGTTCTCGCCGCACGGATCCACGCCGGGCGGAAGTTCGGCCAGAAGATCTGCGTCATAGTCACGGCCCGCGAACGACGGGTCGAGCTGACGCGGGTCTACGGTGACCAGGACAGAGCGAAAGCCCGCCCGCACGAACGCATGGGCGAGCTCCGCCGTGTCCTTCAGCCACAGAGGGAAGAGCACCCGGGCCCCGGTGGGGCGAAGCGCCTTTTCGCGGTAGGCGCGCACATCCTCAAGGAAGAGGTCGCCGAAGGCGAAGGCGTCGACGCCCGCGGCGAGAAGCTCCCCCACGACGGCCCCCATGCGCCTCTCGTAGACCTCGTTCGGGCAAGGAAAGGGAATCTTCACCTTCGTGACGGGGAGGCCCACGGCGGCGCTTTGGGCGTCGAGAAGCTCCTCCCGGACCCCGTGCATGCTGACGCGGCCGAATGTCTCGGTCACGGTCGTGAGAAGCCCGCGCACCGGAATGCCATCCCTTTGCAGCTGCCAGAGAGCAAGCGAACTGTCCTTGCCGCCGCTCCATCCGAGCACGACTCCGGCAGGTCCGTCCACTTTGCCATCCCCTTGTCACTCTCAGGACAACGGTTGGCGACCTGGGCCAACGCCTCCTCCCCGGGGCGGACGGACCCCTTAGGATCTGCGCGAGGCGGCCCGTGCGGCTTCCGACATCCGCCTCGCCGCCTCGTCGCCCCGCTCGATCGCGGAACGGACGGCTTTTCCGATCTCTTCGTACGACGTGCACCGGCAGATGTTCGAGCGCAGCCATTCCGTCATCGTCTTCTCGTCGGCGTGGGGATGCGCCCGCAGGAGCCCCTGTGCAACCATGATGAAGCCCGATGTGCAATAGCCGCACTGGAACGCCCACGCATCGATGAAGGCCCGCTGGATCGGCGCCCCGCGCAGGCCCTCGACCGTCTGGATGTCATGCCCGATCGCCTCGGCCGTGAGCATCATGCAGGACTTGATCGGTCCGCCATCGACGAGGACCGTGCAGGCGCCGCAGTCGCCGTTTTCGCAGCCCGGCTTGGCTCCGGTGAGGCCAAGCCCCTCGCGCAAGGTGTAGAGCAGCGTGTCTGCAGGATGGATCGTGACGATGCGATCCTCATCGTTCACGTTGAGCTCGATCTCTTTCGGATCAGTGATCGCCTGCACCGGTCGATGCCTCCCTGAAAAGTCAGACGCGCGAGAGGATGTCCTCGAGGGTGTGGCCGAGGACGAAGAGGCGGTAGTCCGCCGAGCCGTGGAGGTCCTCCAGGACGCCCCTCGGCAGGGTGCTGAGCGCCTTCTTCAGGTGGCCAAGGGCGCTCTCGTTGCGGTTGCCAAGGGCCTTCTCCAGACCTCTCGCCCGAAACGGCCGGTCGAGAAGTCCCGAGAGAGCCACCCGATAGCCGTTCTCGGACCTCACCGCCGCCACGGTGAGCAGGGGATAGTCCACCCAATCGAGCCGCGTCTTCTTGACGCAGGCGCCCGGCAGGTCGAGGTCCGCCTCCGCCACCTCCAGGTGGACCAGGAACTCACCGCGACCGAGGTGCAGGGAGCCGTCAAAGACTTTGTCGAACGAGGTCCGACGATCGCCGCCCGGCCCGTAGAGGCGCGCCCGGGCGTCGACCAGGAGGAAGGGGAGCGCTGCCTCCCGGTAGTGGATGCTGCCGGCGAGATTGCCGCCAAGGGTGATCTTGCGGCGCGTGGTGTGGTCGGCCAGGCGGCCCACCGTCTCGGTGAGAAGCGGCCATGGATTTAGGGCGGCGATCTCGGCGAGCGTCAGGCAGCTGCCGAGAATGAGCCTGCCGTCGCACCGTTCGCACAGGCGGCATTCGGGGATGCCCTTCAGGTCGATGAGCGCCCTCGTTCCGAGGTCCCGGAGCCTCGCCGAGGTGAGAATCTCGGTTCCGCCGGCGTAGTAGAGGGGGTTATCCCCCTCGTGGTCGAGCTCGCTGAAAAGGCGGGCTGCCTCCGGCAGCGAGTCGGGCCTGTAGTAGACGAAGTCCTCAGCGATCACGCCCGTCCCTCCGCAGCCTTCCAGATCTCCTCCGGCGTGATCGGAAGGTGGTCGAAGTCCTTCCCCGTGGCCCGGGAGACGGCGTTGGCAAAGGCGGCGGGGATGGCGAGCACACCGTGCTCGCCGACGGCGCGCGCCCCGAAGGCCGAGTCCTCCTGCGGCGTCTCGACGAAGGCGGTGTCGTAGCGCTCTGGCTCTTCGCCGAAGCGCATGACCTTGTAGGTGCGGAACTGGTCGGTCTCGGGTCGGCCGGCCGCGTCATACCGGATCGCCTCGCGCGTGGCGTAGCCGAGGCCCATGCACATGCCCCCCTTGACGGCTCCCGTCGCCCCGCCGGGGTTCACGACCCGGCCGGCGTCGAGAACGGTGGCGGCCCGGATGAGCCGGTAGGTGTGCGTCCTCTTGTCGAGCTCGATCTCGACGCCCTGGGCTCCGACCGTCCACGCCGGCCCCGGTCGGCCCCGGCCGGTGTCGGGGTCGAGCGGCGTCAGGTGACGCATGATGAATGCTCCTTCGCCCATGACCTGGCCGCCAACCGAGTCGCCGTCAGGATAGGAATAGCCATGGGCGATATCCTTCCACTCCACGTAGGAGGAGGGGTCGTCCCTCAGGTAGACCCTGCCGTCGCCGATCTCGAGGTCCTCGACGGGACAGCGGAGCGTTAAGGTCGCCATCTCCTTGAGCTTTCGGGCCACCTCGCCGGCGGCGTTCAGCACGGCGCGCCCGATCATGTACGTCGCCATCGAGGCGACCGTCTTCCAGTGCACCGGATCGCTCCGGGTGTTCACGGCCATGCGGACGTGGACCTTGCCCACGTCCATGTTGAGGGCGTCGGCGACGATCTGGGCGATGGTCGTCTTGGTGCCGGGTCCGAACTCCACGGCGCCGGTCGAGACGTTCACCGTCCCGTTGGCGTTGAGGGTGAGGATGGCCCCGGAGATCGAATTCGGGTCGGAGGTCGAGGTCTTCCAGAAGAGGGCCGTGCCCTTCGATCGCACGCGCTGCCCCTCGTCCACGACGTCGCCCTCCTCCCAGCCGAGAAGGCGTCGCAGTTCAGAGATGCAGGTGGCGGGGTCGCCCAGTTGTGAGCGTGTGAGGGTGACCCCGGTGGGGGTGGTGTCCCCGGGCTGCAGGAGGTTCTGCTCCCGCAGGTCGAGCGGATCCCTGCCGAGCTTTCGGGCGAGCTTCTCCAACATCCGCTCGGCGACGAAGGTGGATTGCAGGTGGCCGAAGCCGCGCCAGGCCGTCACGTAGGTGTGGTTGGTGTAGACGACCAGCACGTCGGCCTTCACGTGGTCGACCCGGTAGGGACCGGTGCACTCTGAGGCGATGGCGCGGGCCATGCGGGGAGCGGAGTCCGCGTAGGCGCCGGCGTCCACGTGGGCCGTGAGCTCAAAGGCGACGAGGGTGCCATCCCGCTTCGCCCCCAGTTTCGCCGTCGCCTCGAGCCCGATGCCGACGGGAGACGACGTGATGTCCTGCTCCCGGCTGTTGGCGATGCGCACCGGACGTCCGTGCACGGCCCTTGAGGCGATATAGGCGAGCACCTCGAGCTGTACGGCGGCCTTGCCGCCGAAGGCCCCTCCCACGAGCGGGACGTTGACGATGATCTGGCCCGGATCGAGATCGAACCACCTGGCGAAGAGCTTCTGGATCTCGTAGGGTCCCTGGGTTGCGGCGGAGATCACGACACGTCCGTCCGGCAGGATCTCGGCGCGGGCGGAGCGGGTCTCCATGGCGGCATGGTCCACCTGCGGCAGGCTGAACGTGCCCTCAACCGTCACCTCGGCCAACCTGAAACCGGCCTCGGCGTCCCCCTTGCGGACCCTCGCGCGATCGGCGACATTCGTTCCCGGCTCCGGCGCCACGGGCCTCTGGGCCACCTCGTAGTCGCCGAGGGCCTCGTGGATGAGCGTCGCCCTCTTCCCCACCGCCTCTCCCACCGAATTCACGACGGGCAGGTCCCGATAGGAGACCCTCACCTTGCGGGCGCCACGCAGGGCGGCTCGCTCCTCGTGGGCGATGACGATGGCGAGGGGCTCCCCGTAATAGCGGACCTTGCCCCGGGCAAGGGGTGGCCTGTCGTTCAGGACCTCACCGCACAGGAGGTCCACGTCTTCCCCGGTCACGACGGCACGGACCCCGGGCACAGCCAGAGCGGCGCTGGCGTCGACAAAGACCCCGGCGTGCGCCCGCTCGCTCGTGACGAGTGCGCCGTGAAGGAGGCTCGGCAGGCTGAAGTCGTCGTTGTACTTGGCGGCGCCGGACACCTTGTTCGGCCCTTCGCGCCTGGGGATGCTCTGGCCGACAGCGCTCAAGACCGCGCTCCTCCCGCGATGAACGGATGCGACGTCCCTAGTATCGCCAGCCCACCCGCAATGGTTCCTTCAGACTGGTCGCGTGCCCCTTTTGCTGAGGAAGGGAAGAACAGTGTCGTGTGGGAGGGGGCGAGGGGAAGTGAGGCGTCGGTCCACGCGCTCGTCGACGCCGATGACCGGGACGTGAGGCGGGGGCTTTGACATCTCTTCCAAGCGGAGGGAGCGTCCATGTGATGCCCTCGGGCACCCGTGAGCCGTGCGGGGGCGCCATCCGGAGGCCCGACGTGGTGCTGATCAACGCCTGGCCGCCTGCCATGCCCCGCGCCACCGAACTCGTCAGCACGACCGCCAGGGCCTTGACCGGTGCAAAGGCGATCGCTCTGGCGCACGACGTCATCCCGGAGGTGAGGACCGCCATCAGGCTGGCGGGGGGGCACGCCGTGTGGCCGAAGGACGACGCCGCGGGTCTCGTAGGGTTTGCCCGCCATCTGGCCGAATCCCGGAGACATGCAAGAGACGACTGACGGATCGCGCCACAACGGTCGGCGGTCGGGCCAGGTCCGGGCGGGATTGCGCCCGACGCTTTTGGTGGGTCTCGCCTTCTTCCTCGGCTCCATTGTGCTGGTTGCCCTGACGCCGGCCCTCGCCCGTTGGGGAGTCCTCGCCTTCGCAGTTCCCTCCGCACTCGCAGGATTCATGATCGGGGGCCTTGTCCTCCGGCGTCCGGGGCCAGGTGGAGGGGACGCCGTCACCGCCCTCGCCAAGGCGCGCCGTCACGAGCAGAAGCTCGAGGTGCTGCGGGGCGCGGCGCTCTCGATCACCGGGGCCCTCGATCTCGAAACGGTGTTGCAAAGGGCCGTCGACGAAAGCCGGGCGGTGATCGGCTGCCGCTTTGGGGCGATCGCCGTCGTGGGGGCTGACGGATCCATCGAACACTTCGTGACCTCCGGCATCGACGACGAGACCCGGCGCAGGCTCGGCGCCCCGCCGACCGGCCACGGCCTCCTCGGCCTCGTGCTCAGGGAACGGCAGACGCTCAGGGTGGACGACATCACCCACCACCCGAAATCCGTCGGGTTTCCGCCGGGACACCCGGCGATGAGGCAGCTTCTGGCCGTCCCGCTGGTGTTCGAGGACAAGGTGGTCGGCAGCCTCTACCTCGCCGACCGCCTCGAGCCGGGGCCGTTCACGGCGGATGACGAGGAGACGCTCCAGCTCTTCGGCGCCCATGTGGCGATCGCCGTGGCCAACGCCAGGCTGCACGCCGACGTGCAGCGCCTCTCCCTCGTCGAGGAGCGGGACCGCATCAGCATGGACCTTCACGACGGCGTGCTGCAGGCGCTCTACGCCACGGGCCTCGGACTGGAGGGAGCGCTGCGCAACCTCGATCAGGACACGGGGGCGGCGCGCGAAAGCGTGGAGCGCGCGATTGAGCGCCTCCACGCCACGATCGCCGACATCAGGCATTACATCTTCGATCTCCGGATGGTCGACGAAGAGGCGGAGGGCGGATTTGCCAAGCGTCTTGAGGAGATGGTCTCGGACCTCGTCGAGGGATCCGGGATCGCCTTCGAGGTGAGGGCGTCCGCCCTGCGCACGTGGTCCAAGTCCGTGCAGTGGGAGTGCTGGCACATCGTGCGCGAGGCGGTGGCGAACGCCATCCGCCACTCGAACGGCAGCCACATCCTGGTCGAGGCGACCGAGGACGTCATCTCCGGCGCCAAACTCGAGATCGTGGTCGAGGACGACGGGGATGGCCTGCCAGGAAGCGGCGACCTGCCCGAGCACCACCGGGGGCTGCGCAACATGTCCCGCCGGGCGGCGGCGATCGGGGGCACCATCACCTTCGAGCGGGTCGAGCCCCACGGCACACGCCTCATCCTCCAGGTGACGAGGGATGCTCCGGACAGGACGGGTCTCACGTGATCCGGGTGCTCCCCGAGGATGACCACGACGTGGTGCGGGAGGGGCCCAGGCGCCTCATCGGCCACCGCCCGGGCATGGAGGTGGTGGGCGAGGCGGCCACCGCCGGCGCCGTCGGCGCCGGGGCCGCCCGGCTCCACCCGGACGTCGTCCTCGACGTACGCCTGCCTGGCGGCGACGGCGTGGAGGACCGCCGTGACATGCGGGGGGAGAGACCCGATGCCCAGGTCCTGATGCCGACCTCCTGCGCCGATGACAGGGCACTGTTCTCCTCGATCATGCCCCGGGCCGCCGGGTATATCCTGAACGAGACGCGGGGATCCGCCCTCATCGACGCCGTCCGGACCCTCGCCGGCGGCGGTTCACTCCTTGAGCCCCAGGTGACCCGCCGGGTCTTCGAGAGGCTCAGGGAGGGAAAGCCCACGCCGGATCCGCTCACCCGACGCACCGACCAGGAGCAGAAGATCCTGGAGCTCATCGCCCAGGAGAGGACGAACAGGGAGATCGCGGGAGAGGTGTTCCTCAGCGAAAAGACTGTGAAGCACTACGTGAGCCATGTCCTCGGCAGGCTCCAGGTCTCGCGCGCAAGCGAGGCCGCCCTCTGCTGGGTGAGGCACCACCCCGAGGACGGGGGAAAACGGCCGTGAGAACGCCCTGCCGGACCTATTGCCCGAGGCGAGGGGAGGAGGCGGCGTGACGCGGGCGTGGGACGTCCTCGGCCGCCTGCACGAGATCGGCGGCCGGAAGGCCGGGACGAGGGGCTGCCTCGCCGCGGCGGAAGATCTCCAGGCGATCCTTGGGGCGCAGGGTCTGTCCCCAACCACGCACATGGTCCGGGCGCCCTACCGCACCCTCTACGACGGGCCGCCCCTCGTCGCCCTCATCCTCCTCGTCCTGGGAGCGGCGCTCTTCGTGGGACCGCCCGGCTGGCGCACACCGCTCGCCTTCTTCATGTGGCTCGCCCTGGTGCCGCTTGTGGGCGAGATCCTGGCCGTCCCGATCACCCTCGATCTCCTCCTGAGCAAGCACGCCTCGCCCAACATCCAGGCCCGCGTGGCAGGGGACGGCCCCGGCGAGATCGTGCTCGTCGCCCACTACGACACCCAGCTGGCATCCCCGCTCTTCGCCCCGGGATTCATCCCCCACCTCCGGACCTTCTTCCTCTTCGCCTACCTGGGGTTCTTCGGGCTGGCCGTCGCAGGTGCCGTCTATGCCCTCTGGGACGTGGCGACCGCCCACCTCCTCATGGTCCCGCTCGGCATCATCCTCTTTGTTTCGATGGCCTTTGTTCGTTACGCTGCGGGCCACGGCGCCCAGATCGAGGGTGCCAACGACAATGCCTCCGGGGTTGCTGTCGCCATCGAGACGGCGCTCCTCCTCAGGGAGGACGTGGCGCAAGGCGCCCTGGACGGCCACGGGGCGCGGGTCACGCTTCTCCTCACCACGGCGGAGGAGGTCGGGGAGCGGGGCATGCTCCACTACCTCAGGCAGGAGCGCCCCGACCACCACGGCACCGTCTTTGTGAACCTCGACAATGTCGGCGGCGGCACCCTGCGCTACCTCCCCGAGGAGGGCATGGTCATGCCGATGAAGGCGGCCGCCCCGCTCCTGCGCCTCGCCGAGGAGGTGGCCTCGGCCTATCCCGGTGAGCTCGCGCGTGGGTTTCCCCTCGTCCTGCCGACCGACCTGCAGTGGGCCTTCTCGATGGGATATGCCGGCATCACCTTCATCGGCCAGACGGACGACGGGCAGATCCCGGACTACCACAGCCCCGAGGACACGGTGGCGAGGCTCGATCCGGAGCACATAGGACGCGTCGTGGAGATCGTCCACGCCTTCCTGAGGGCGGTGTGGAAAGAGGCGGCCGAAGTGGCCGGAAAGCCCGCCTCCTGAGGCATCGCAACCTGGCTGCGGGGCGCCCACGGATTGTCGGGTTCCGCCCCTTCAAAAGCGCGCATCTTAGCCTTTGGGTGAGAGGCATGCCGAAGGTGATGGCGGCCTTCGCGTCGGACGCGCTCGCCAGGGAGGCGGCCAGGGCGCTCGGCGACGAGGGGAGGGGCGATCGCATCGCGGTCCTGAGCGCGGCAGGTGACGTGACCTCGGAAGGCGTCACTGTCGGGGCCGGAACCCAATCGCTCTTGGGACTCGTCGCCTCGACCGGGGCGCTCGGGATACCCGCCATCGGGCCCTTCCTCGCCATGGGACCGCTGGCGGCCACGCTCGGCGGGGCGACGGCGGGCGGACTCGCCGGGCTCTTCGCGGACACCCCCGTCCCGCTCCGGCCGCCTGCGGGGGGCCCGGCGGGGACAGGGGTCGGCCAGGCGGCGGTCGTCGTCGAGACGGGGGATGCCCCGCGGGTCGCAAGCCTCCTTCGTGCCGAGGGCGCTCTCACCGTGCGCACGCTTCATGGAGGAGGGATGCACGATGGCTGAGGTGCTGGTCCACTGCACCGTCGACAACTGCCACTACTGGGGCGAAGGCAACAAGTGCGAGGCGACGGCGATTCTCATCACCGGCAACACCACGGTGACCCACTTTCCGCAAAACGTCGACGTGAACGACATCGGAACCATCCTGGAGACGGTCGGCGAGACGCCGGCCAAGGACTGCCTCGAGACCAACTGCAAGACGTTTCGCCCGAACTGACGCCGCTTCCAGAGGGGACTCCCGGCCCACCGGCCGGGAGTCCCTTTTGACGGCAGGGACAGGCATTCCGTAAAATAGACGGGATCTTCCGGATGGGGGCCGGGTTTTGCTTCAGCGCCCCAAGGGCACATCAGACGTAAGGAGCCCCGACGTCGAGATCTTCCAGGGCGTCGAGGCCCTTTTTCGCACCATGGCAGCGCGCTTCGGCTTCAGCGAAATCCGCACGCCGACCTTCGAGGCGACGGAGCTCTTCCTGCGCGGGGCGGGAGCGACGTCAGACATCGTGCGCAAGGAGATGTACACCTTCTCCGACCGGGCGGGTCGATCCCTGACGCTGCGTCCGGAGTCGACGGCCTCTGTCGTGCGGGCGTACATCGAATCGAAAGCTTTGGGCCTCGCCAAGTACGCCTATATCCAGGCGCACTTCCGCTACGAGAAGCCGCAGAAGGGCCGCCTCAGGGAGCACCACCAGTTCGGCCTCGAGACCCTGGGCGCCGCCTCGCCGATCGCCGACGCCGAGATCATCGACTTCCTCTTCGCCTTTTTGGGCGAGGCTGGCCTCCGGGGGCTCTCGGTGGCCCTCAACTCCATCGGCGACGAGGCCTGTCGCCCGGCGTACCGTGCGGCCCTCGTGGCCTTCTTCACGCCGAGGAGGGATGAGCTATGCGGGGACTGCCGGGCGAGGCTCGAGACGAACCCGCTTCGCATCCTGGACTGCAAGGAAGAGGGCTGCGCCTCGCACCACCCCGATGTCCCGAAGAGCACCGATCACCTGTGTGACGCGTGCCGCCAGCACTTCGACGGCCTTCTGGAAGCGCTTGCGGAACTCGGGCATCCCTATACCCTCGACCACCGCATCGTGCGCGGCATCGACTACTACACCCGGACGGTCTTCGAGATCTCGCACGCCTCCCTGGGGGCCCAGTCAGCCCTTTGCGGCGGCGGCCGCTACGACGGACTCTCCGAGCTGCTGGGCGGGCCGCCGCTGCCCGGCGTGGGCTTCGGGATGGGGGTCGAACGCCTCGTGATGACCCTGGAAGCGATGGGACGCACAGGCGGGATGGATCTCTCCCGGGCGCTCTACGTCGCCCTGCCCGACGCCTCGCTGGCGCCGGTCGCCCTGCGCGAGGCGGCAAAGCTCCGCAGGAGGGGTCTCACGATCGAGGTGGACCTGACGGGCCGCAGCCTGAAGGGTCAGCTGCGCACGGCCCAGAAGGACGGCTACGGCTTCGCCGCTGTCCTCGGCCCGAAGGAGGCCGAGGCGGGAGAGGCGGTGGTGAGGGACATGACCGCCTCCACCCAGGAGGCGGTTTCGCTCGTGGATCTCGGCACCTATCTGGAGGGACGCCAGTGAGCAGTTGGGCCGGGCGGCGCGGCGCCGGCACGCTCGGGGAGGCCGACGTCGGCCAGGAGGTGCTCCTCGGTGGCTGGGTGCACCGCGTCCGCAACCACGGCGGACTCGTCTTCCTCGACCTCAGGGACAGAAGCGGCATCGTCCAGGTCACGCTTTCCCCCGACAGCCCCCTGTTCGGGATGGCATCCGACCTGAAGCCCGAATCGACCGTGCGCCTCGAGGGCACGGTGGTTTCCCGCCTCCCCGAGGCGGTGAACGAGAAGATCCCCACCGGGCGTATCGAGGTGCGTCCGACGCAGGTGCGACTCCTCGCCCAGGCGGCCCCTCCTCCCATCCGCCCCACGGACGAGGGCGAGATCGACGAGGGGGTGCGCCTGCGCTATCGCTACCTGGACCTCAGACGGCCGCGTCTGCGCCGCAACATCGAACTCAGGAGCCGCCTCCTCGCATCGGTGCGGTCGAGTCTTTCGGAGATGGGCTTTCTCGAGATCGAGACGCCCTTTCTCACCCGCTCCACGCCGGAGGGAGCGCGCGACTTCCTCGTGCCAAGCCGGCTCGAGCGGGGAAGCTTCTACGCCCTGCCACAATCCCCGCAGCTCTTCAAGCAGCTCCTCATGGTGGCCGGAATGGAGCGCTACTTCCAGGTCGTGCGCTGCTTTCGGGACGAGGACCTGAGAGCCGACCGCCAGCCGGAGTTCACCCAGATCGACGTCGAGATGAGCTTCGTCGACGAGGCCGACGTCATGGCGATGGCGGAGAAGATGGTGACCCGGGCGGCGACGGATGTGGCGGGGTGGGAGGCGGGAGCTCCGTTCATGCGCCTCACCTACGACGAGGCGATGGCCCGCTACGGCTCGGACCATCCCGACCTGCGCTTCGGCCTCGAGATCGCGGACGTGACGAACGCCCCGGTCGTGGGTCGCGTGCCCTTCTTTGCGGAGGCGTCCGGGCGGGGCGAACGTGTGAAGGCCATCGTGGTGCCCCGTGCCTCGCATCTCTCGAGAAAGGACGTGGAGGCGCTTGGCGCTCCGCTCGAACGGTTCGGCATGCGCCTTGCCTGGGCCGGATGCGAGGGCGGGGCCTGGAAGGGGTCCATTGCCAAGTTCTTCGTGGCGTCCGACGCCGCGGACCTAGGTGCCGCTGAGGGGGACCTCCTCCTCTTCGCCTCCGGCAAGGGCGTCAGGGCCGCCCAGGCCATGGGAGCGCTTCGCCTGCACGTGGCGCAGGTGCTGGACCGCATTCCGAAGGACGTCCACAGGTTCGTCTGGATCACGGACTTCCCGCTTTTCGAGTGGAGCGAGGACGAGGGCCGGGTGGTGTCGGTCCACCACCCCTTCACGTCGCCCCGCGACGAGGACGTCGGGAAGATCGCAGAGAGCCCGCTCGACGTGAGGGCCAAGGCCTACGACATGGTGCTCGACGGCAGCGAGGTCGGGGGCGGATCGATCCGCATCCATGACTCGGGGCTGCAGGGGAAGATCTTCGCCACGCTGGGACTGGGCGATGAGGAGGCACGCTCCAAGTTCGGCTTTCTCCTCGAGGCCTTCACATACGGTCCGCCGCCGCACGGCGGCATCGCCTTCGGCTTCGACCGCCTCGCCATGCTCCTCGCCGGGGAGGAGAGCATCCGGGAGGTGATCGCCTTCCCGAAGACGGCGTCGGGACACGACCCGCTCACCGGGGCGCCGGCCCCGGTCGGCGACGCCCAGCTGTCGGAACTCGGCCTGAGGCTCGCCCCGAAGCCGCCCGGCGGGGGTGCCTGAGATGGAAGGTCCCCTGAGGCGTCTTTTCTGGCACTGACCTGCCAGACGATCACGGCATGATCGTGAGGACGATGAAGGCGACCTCGAGGACGATATGCAGGGCTTCGCCGCGTCACGGGGCGAAGGGCCGGCGAGAGGCAGATGATGGCTCAGGCGGGGGGGCGCAGGACCGGATCTGCCATCCGGGTCACATGAGCCCGCGTACGCCCTCCGCCCCCGTCCGCAATCTCCCCAGGGGGGGACGCGCAGGCGGGGGCGGCGATCCTTTCGCGTGTCAGCGCACGGCGGTCGGGATGAACATGTCGACGAGCCCGATGACGAAGGCAGCCAGAAGGGCTCCCACGACGGTCACGGCCATGCCCGGCACGAGAAACTGGGCGAGCCAGATCACAAAGGCCGAAACCAGGAAGCCGATGATGCCGCGTCCATACGTCGAACTTCTCCGCCCGAAGAGGAGCCCGATCACGTAGGAGGCCGCGGCGATCACCAGGGCGGCGATGATGGCCTGGCCGAACGTGAGGCGGGAGAATCCTGGCACGACATAGCCGATGAGCATCAGCACGATGGCGGCCACGATGAAGCGGAGGATTGCTCCAAGGACGTTCAAGCGCTCACCTCCTCGCTCGTGTCGTAGTGTGCCGCCAAAGAGGCGGCATATGCCGCGGGGGTGTGCAAGACGACGGACTTCGCTTGGCGTCGTGCGTTTTCGGGTGGTAGAATCCTACTCGCACAACGCTTCCCTGCCGTGTGCGTGTCTCCTAGCGTTTGAGCCCAAAGATCCACATGGGGAGCCTTGCTCCGGGCGACAAGAGACACCGTGCCGTCGTGCACGGGACTCGTCAGTCGTCCGGGCGGGCACCCACCTGCGAGCGAGCAGGTTCCAAACGTACCAGGCACGGCTCGGTGGGGGCTCTTTGGTCCGGGAGGGGTCCTCATCACAGGGACCCCTCTTCTGGTATGGCGAGGAGGACAGGCGACGTGATCGATCTGCGCTCCGACACGGTGACGACCCCGTCCGAGGCGATGCGCCGGGCCATGGCGGCGGCCGAGGTCGGAGATGACGATTACGGCGATGACCCGACCGTCCGGCGCCTCGAGGAGAAGGCGGCGGAGTTGGCCGGGTTGCCCTCGGGCCTCTACCTCCCGTCCGGCACGATGGCGAACCTCGTGGCCACCATGACGCATGTGCGACCCGGGGACGAGCTCTTTGCCGAGGCGACGTCTCACATCATGTATTACGAGCAGGGAGGCTGCGCCCGGATCGCGGGCGCCATGCCGCACCCCCTGCCCTCGGAGGGCGGCCTCATCGCCAGGGCCACGCTTTCCGAGGCGATCAGACCGAAGGACCACCACTTCCCCCGGGCACGCCTTTTGGCGATCGAGAACACCCACACGCATGCCGGCGGCGAGGCACTCCTCCCCTCGGAGACGAAGGAACTGGCGGACACGGCGCATCTTCACGGCCTTCTCACGCACCTCGACGGGGCGCGCCTCTTCAACGCCGCCGTCGCCTGCGGCGCCACCGTGCGGGAGATGGCGGCCGGCTTCGATTCGGTGACGTTCTGTGTGTCTAAGGGGCTGGGCGCCCCGGTCGGGTCTGTGCTGCTCGGGTCGGCCGACTTCATCGCCGAGGCCCGGCGCAACCGCAAGGTCGTGGGCGGCGGCATGCGCCAGGCCGGCGTGATCGCCGCGGCAGGCCTGGTGGCCCTTGAGGGGTGGCAGGAGAAGATCCGTCGCGACCATGAGAAGGCAGGCAGGCTCGCCGAAGGGCTCCAGGCGATCCGGGGCATCTCCTGCCTCCCGGCCCGCAGGCGGACCAACATGGTGCTCGTCGAGGTGCCGGGAAAGGCCGACGACTGGGTCGAGCGGCTTCGTGGCGAGGGCATCCTGCTGAACGCCATCGGTGCGGGCGTCCTGCGGCTCGTCACGCACCTCGGTGTCGAGGACGCGGACATCCCCCTGGTCGTGGCGGCCTTCGAGCGCCTCGCCAGCTCCAGCGCCGCATGATCCGTCTCAAGGGTTCCCACCTGAGCGTGGCCGAGGCGTGGCGGGCCATCGACGGCGAGGAGGTCGTCCTCGACCCCGAGGCGCGAGGCGCCATCGAGGCCTCACGCGCCCTCGTGGAACGGATGGTGGAGGAGGGCAGGCCGGTCTACGGCATCACGACCGGGTTCGGTCATCTCGCCTCCGTGCCGATCTCCCGCGAGGACGTCCATGAGCTCCAGATGAACCTCGTGCGCAGCCACGCGGCGGGGGTCGGCCCGCCGCTTTCGCGCGAGGCGGTGCGGGCGATGATGCTGCTTCGGGCCAACACGCTGGCCAAGGGATATTCCGGCGTGCGCACCGTCGTCCTCGAACGCTTTCTCGCCTTCCTGAACGCCGGGCTCCATCCCGTGGTGCCTTCCAGGGGCTCGGTGGGGGCTTCCGGCGACCTCGCCCCGCTCGCCCACCTGGCCCTCGCCGTGATCGGGGAAGGCGAAAGCGAGATGGGCGGTCGGGTCGCCGCCACGGCGGAGCACCTCGCCGAGCTCGGCCTCACGCCGCTCGCTCTCAGCGCCAAGGAGGGACTCGCCCTCACCAACGGCACCCAGATGATGACGTCCCTTGGCCTCCTCGCCCTGCGCGAGGCGCATGACCTCATTGAGGCGGCGGCCGTGGCGGGATGCCTGACGCTGCAGGCCCAGCGCGGGATCCCCGAGGCGTTCGACGAGGAGCTCCTGCGCCAGCGGCCGCACCCGGGTGCGCTTCGGGAGGGGGCGAGGATCAGGAGCCTTCTCAAGGGATCGTCGCTCACGACCCGCCCCGGCGAGGTCCGCCAGCAGGACGCCTACAGCCTGCGCTGCATGCCCCAGGTCCACGGGGCGGTGGCGCAGGCCGTACTGCACACCGAGGACGTGCTCACGATCGAGATGAACGCCGCCACGGACAACCCCCTGCTCTTCGTCGACACCTCCCGCGCCATCTCCGGCGGCAATTTCCACGGCCAGCCGATCGCCATCGCCCTCGACTACATGGCCCTCGCCGTGACCGAACTCGGCAATGCCTCCGAACGCCGCACCGAGCGGCTCGTGAACCCTGCCCTGTCGGGCCTCCCCGCCTTCCTCACGAAGGAGGGGGGGGTGAAGAGCGGCCTGATGATCGCCCAGTACACCGCCGCCGCCCTTACGAGCGAGAACAAGACGCTCGCCCATCCGGCCTCGGTCGACACCATCCCGACCTCCGCCGGTCAGGAGGATGTGGTGTCGATGGGCTCCATCGCCGCCCTCAAACTCGCGCCGCTCATCGAGAACGCCTGGCGCATCCTCGGCATCGAGGCGCTCGCCGCCTGCCAGGCGCTCGATCTCGTGGGTGAGGCGATGCACGGGCGGGCGGCGGACCTCCTCTCCCCGGGCACCCGCCCCTATTACGAGGCGATCCGTAGTGCCGTGCCCCTTTATGACGAAGGCGTGCTCTCGCCGTATCTGGAAGGAGCCACAGCCGCCCTCAGGCGGGCGGTGCGGGAGGGACACCATGAAGCTCCTTGAAGTGATCCCTAACTTTTCCGAGGGGCGCCGCCCCGATGTGGTCGAGGCCCTCGCCGAGGTCTTCCGCCGCCATCCCGGCGTGAGGCTCCTCGATCTCGAATCGGATGCCAGCCACAACCGCTCCGTGCTCACGGCCATCGGTGAACCGGAGGCCGTCGAGGACGCCGCCTTCCTCGCCGCGCAGGAGGCCAGGCGCCTCATCGACCTCACGGTCCACGAGGGGGAGCACCCCCGCATGGGGGCGACCGATGTCATCCCCTTCGTGCCCGTGCGAAACGTCAGCATGGAGGAGGCGGTCACAGTCTCCCGGCGACTGGCCAAGAGGATCGCAAGGGAGCTTGCGATTCCCACGTACCTCTACGAAGAGGCCGCGACGAACCCGGCGCGCAAAAGCCTGCCCCAGATCCGGAAGGGTGGTTTCGAGGCGTTGCGTGACGGCGCCATCCGCGAGGCAGGCCGGGAGCCCGACTTCGGTCCGCCCGAGGTGCACCCGACGGCCGGCGCCACCGTCGTAGGGGCAAGGAAGCCCCTCGTCGCCTTCAATGTGAACCTGCGCTCGACGGACATGGACCTGGCCAAGAGGATTGCGCGCACCGTGCGCGAGTCGTCGGGCGGGATGAAGAACGTGCGGGCGATCGCCGTGGACCTCACCGACAGGGGGCTCGTGCAGGTCTCCATGAACCTCGTCGACACGGACACGACCCCGATCCACCGCGCCTATGAGTTCGTCCAGCGCGAGGCGATGGCGCACGGGGTCGAGGTGGCCGAGTCCGAACTCGTGGGTCTCGTCTCGGTGCGGGCTGTCCTCGACGTCTTCGCCCGGGCCCTCCGCCTTCAGACGGTGGAGCCCGAGCAGCTGCTCGAGATGCGCCTTCTGGAGGCGGCCTTCGGAGAGGAGGGCGCATGAGGGAACCTGACGTCTTCCTGTTCCACGCGAGGCTCGTGACGCCGCCGGCAGGGCCGGTGGCACTCGGTGTGGGGATCGTCCCCGAGGTGATCGAGGACGGGGCCATCGTCGGGCGCCAGGGCGTGATCACCGACCTCGGGCCGACGGAGGAGATCCTGGCCCGCACCACGCTCGCCCCGTCCACGCTCGTCGTCGACGCCGGCGGACGCGCCGCCGTCCCCGGTTTTGTCGATCCCCACACGCACCTCCTCTACGCCGGGGAGCGCATCGACGAGATGGTGCGGCGCAGGGCCGGTGTGGGCTACCTGGAGATCCTTGAGGCCGGAGGCGGCATCCTGGACTCCATGAGAAGCCTGAGGCAGGCCTCCTCGGAGGACCTCGAGGACGCCCTCGTCAGGCGGATCTCCCGCCTGTGCCTCTACGGCACGGTGGCGGCCGAGGTGAAGAGCGGCTACGGCCTTTCGGTCGACGAGGAGATGCGGAGCCTCGAGATCATCCGCAGGGCCTCCCTGCGCACCGGATTTCCGGTCGTGCCGACGCTTCTCGGGGCGCACGCCTTCCCGCCCGACGTCTCCCGGGAGGACTACGTGGAGGCGTGCCTGAAGATGGGCGAGAGGGCGGCAAAGCGCGGCCTCGCCGCCTTCGCCGACGTCTTCTGCGAGGAGGGCGTCTTCTCGGTGGAGGAGAGCCGACGCATCCTCGAGGCGGCCCGGACGGCGGGACTCCGGCTGAAGCTGCACGCCGACGAGATCGCCCCCTCGGGAGGGGCCGAGCTCGCCGCGGAACTTGGGGCGATGTCCGCCGACCATCTCACGAAGGCGAGCGACGAAGGGCTTGCCGCCATGGCCGAGGCCGGCGTCGTCGCCGTGCTCCTCCCCGGCACCTCCTTCTGCCTGGGCGCGGCGCCCTTTCTGGCTGCACGCGCCCGCCGCCACCGCCTCGTGGCGGCGCTCGCCACCGACTCCAATCCCGGAAGCTCCCCTGTCGAGTCTATGGCCATGATCTCGGCGCTCGCCTTCCACGAAGGCGGATTCGCACCCGAGGAGATCCTGTGCATGACGACGGTGAACGCCGCCGCCGCCATCGGGATGGGCGAGCGGCTGGGATCCCTGAGCGTGGGGAAGGACTTTTCGGTGCTCGTCCTCGACGACGACGACGAGCGAGCCATCGTCTACCGGCCCGGCTCGCTTCTCACCTGGACGCTCTTCGAGCGGGGAAGGCGCCTTGTGGCCGGTGGGCGTCTCACGGAGGAGGTAGCCTCATGGAAGACTTCCTGAGCGAACTCGCCGCCCCGACGCCGACTCCGGGCGGCGGCGCCGCGGCCTGCCAGACGGCGGCGATGGCCGCAGCCCTGGGCGAAATGGTGACGGGCCTCGGCGCCCAGAAGAACGGCGGGCAGGACGACCTCCTGCGCGACCTGGCCGGGGCGAGGAGGGAACTCCTGGCGACGGCGGTGGCCGACGCCAGGAGCTTCGACGCCGTGATGTCCGTCCTCAGGGAGCCGAAGGACGCTCCCGGACGCAGGGACCGGCTCGCCGACGCCCTCCGGGGGGCGGCCCTCGTGCCGCTTGCGGCGATGGATCAGATGGCATCTCTCGTGGGCCTCCTGAAGAGGGCGGGCGACGTGGCTCCGAAGAGCGCCCTGTCCGACTACGAGGCATCCTTGATCCTGATCCGGGCGGCCCGGGAGATCGCGCGGAAGAACGTGGTCGTGAACCTCACCGGCGCCATGGGGCGGGACGACCTCGTGAAGCGCCTCGCCGCCTCGGACGTGGCCTTCGAGACCGCCATGCGATCAGTGTGACAGAGATGACGGGGCTTTTTGCCGAAGGGGCGATGCGCCAGCCGCTCGCCGAGCGGATGCGCCCGCAGAGCCTCGCTGGGATGGTAGGCCTCAGGGAGGTCATCGGCGAGAGCGGGTGGCTTTCCGGGCTTGTCGCGGGCGGGAATTTGCCTTCCCTGATCCTCCACGGCCCGCCCGGGACCGGGAAGACGACACTTGCGAGGCTCCTCGCAGGCGAGGTCGGCGGCGTCCTCGTGCAGGTGAACGCCGTCTCCACGGGCGTCGCCGAACTGCGCCAGATCTTCTCGGCGGCGAGAGCCCGCCTCGACGTCGAGGGGCGGCGCACCATCGTCTTCCTCGATGAGATCCATCGCCTGAACAGGGCACAGCAGGACGTCCTCCTGCCCGTCGTCGAGGACGGCACCGTGGTGCTGGTCGGGGCCACGACGGAGAATCCCTATTTCGATGTGATCGGGCCTCTCCTCTCCCGCTGCCGCACCGTCGCCTTCCAGCCGCTCGGTCGGGAGGACATCGCCCAGATCCTGACCCGTGCCCTCGCCGACGGTGAGCGCGGGCTCGGACGTCTCTCTCTCACCCTGGCAGAGGACGCCCGGGACGAGATCGTGCGCCTTGCGGCGGGCGACGCGCGGGTGGCGCTGACGCTCCTCGAAGAGGCGGCAGAGCTCACTGCCGGCAAGGGCCGCGCGATATCGGCCGCCGAGGTCGACCGGGTGGCCCGTTCGCCGGGCACGGCCTACGACCGGGCTGGGGACGGGCATTACCAGACGATCTCCGCCTTCATCAAGTCGGTTCGCGGGTCCGACCCGGATGCCGCCATGGTGTGGCTCCAGAAGATGCTGGTCGCCGGCGAGGATGTCCGCTTCATCGCACGAAGGCTCGTCATCCTCGCCTCGGAAGACGTCGGCCTTGCCGATCCGGGGGCGCTCGGGGTGGCGATGGCAGCGGCTCAGGCGACGGAGTTCGTCGGACGGCCCGAGTGCGCCTATGCCCTCGGCGAGGCCACCCTCTACCTCGCCCTGGCGCCCAAGTCGAACTCGGTGGCAAGGGCGCTCGAGGCGGCGCACGACGTGGTGACGGGGGCCGGAAGGCTCGAGGTGCCGCTCCACCTGAGAAACCTCACCGGCAGGGCTAAGAGTGCCTCTGGGGCCGACGAGTATCGCTATCCACACGACTTTCCGGGGCATTTCGTGGTGCAGGAGTACTGGCCGCTCGGCCTGCCGAGGCATGCGGTCTATGTTCCGGGGGAGGAGGGCGACGAGCCCGGGATCACAGCCCGTCGGCCCACGGGGAAGCGGGACGATGCCTAGCCCAGATCTCCCGGCGATGGAATCCGGAGTGGGGTTGGGGAAGGAGGCGGGGCCGCCGGGACACGAGTGAACCTGGCGGGCTAGGCGACGACCCTCACCGGGTTCGTGAAGAGCCAGGGCCGGCCGCCCACCCGTCCCTCGAGGCGGTAGCTGCCGGGTCCGGGGATGGTCCAGCGCGTCCCGCCGGAGACCACCCGCCTGCCGTCATGAAGGAGCGTGAAGGCGCCGATCGGGAAGGTGACCGTCGCCGTGAGGCCGTCCCTGTAGGCCACCTCTTCGCCCGGGCCCGCCCCGCCGATGTCGAAGGAGAAGCCACGCGGGTCTGCGACCTCATGGTTGGCGAAATATGAGCGCCCGCCGGCGAGGGCCCCGAGGACGTCCGCACCAAAGGCGCGGGCGTCCGGACGGGCGTCTTTGTCCAGGAAGACGTGCATGAGGAGCATGCCGAAGGACCGGCGATAGGGGAAGACGGTGAGCGGACCCGCCCGGTAGGCATGCAGGTCGAGGCCCCCGACGCCCGGGGTGAAGCGCTGTCTGTTCGCCTCATCCCAGAAGGCGAGCGTCGCCGGGTCCGGACCCTTCAGGAAGGCCATGGGGAACAGGAGCCCGGCAAACAGCCGGAAGAACGAGCGCGTCGCCCCCACGAAGTCGCTCATCACGTTCCAGACCTCAAGCCCCGTGTAGCCGGTGACGTCTTTCGCCGTCCAGGCATAGGAGGGCAGGCGCAAAAGCGGGTTGCCGTGATCGTCCGGGTGGGCCAGAAAGCCGACGCCACCCGCTTCATGCACCTGGCGGACGATCTCCTGAGGCGGCTCGCTCTCGGCGGGCGAGGTACCGGGAAGCCCAAAGGCCAGGTAATGGTTCTGGGACGGGGACACCTCCACGCCGAAGCCGACGTAGAGGTTTTTGTACATGTGCTCGCCGACGTCGTGAAAGGCTGCGATCGTGTTGTGGTCGGTGATGAGGATGAAGTCGAGGCCGGCTGCTGCTGCTGCCCGTTCGATCTCCTCGACGCTGCCGGAGCCGTCCGAATACTTGGAGTGTATGTGAAGGGCACCCGTCACCTCGATCATGGGCACCTTTGCCTCCTCCGGCGGAATTGACAGGCGGTCCGCCCCTGCGTACGCTAATTCCGATCAAATATATCGGAATTGGGGACCTCTGACGCATGCTCGTGTCACGTCGTTCGCGCTACGGGGTGCAGGCGGCGCTCGATCTCGCCGAACACGGAGGGGCGGCGCCCGTGTCGATCAGGGAGATCGCCTCTCGTCAGGGACTGCCTGAAGCCTATCTTGAGCAATTGATGGGGCCTTTGCGCAAGATGGGGATCGTCCAGTCCGCGCGGGGGCCGCAGGGTGGATATACGCTTTCCGCGTCGCCGGAGGATGTGAGCGTCGCCGATATCGTGCGGGCGCTGGACGGCGAGGCGTGGGCAGCCGAATGCCCATGCGGCGGGACAGATGCGAACTGCCTCGACCACACCCTTTGGCGTCGGGTCGCCTCAGCGTTCACAGCCTCCCTCGAACGTGAGACACTGGCCTCGCTCCTCGCCGAGAGGCGAGACCTTGCCGAGCGTCCGCTCTATCAGATCTGATTCCGCCCGGGAGGGATGCCGGATGCCCCACTACCTCGACAACGCCGCCACCACCCCCGTCGAAGGCCGGGTGCTTGAGGCGATGCTGCCGTACTTCACGGGCACGTTTGGAAACGCCTCCTCCGTCCACGGCTTCGGCCAGGCGGCGAAGAGGGCGCTCGAGGCAGCCCGCCGCGAGGTGGCGCTTCTCGTCGGCGCCCAGCCCAGCGAGGTCATCTTCACCGCCGGCGGGACTGAGGCCGACAACACGGCCCTTCTCGGGCTGGTACGGGCGAGCGGCAGGAAGGAAGGGCGCGTCATCGTCTCGGCCATAGAGCACAAGGCCGTTCTCCACGTCGCCGACGAACTCGAGGCACTGGGGTATGGCGTCACGCGTCTTGGCGCCGCTTCAAGCGGCGCCGTGGAGGCTGCATCCCTCCGCAGGGCCATGACCGACGACACGATCCTCGTCTCGATCATGTGGGCGAACAACGAGACGGGTGTCGTCCAGCCGGTCGAGGACCTGGCACGCATCGCTCACGAACGGGGGGCGCTCTTCCACTCCGACGCCGTCCAGGCGGCAGGACATGTGCCGATCGATATGAGGGCCGCCGGCGTCGACGCCCTCTCGCTTTCCGGCCACAAGCTCTCCGGACCCAAAGGGATCGGCGCCCTTGTCGTGCACCAGGGCGTGAGGATCCAGCCGCTCCTCGTGGGCGGGGCCCACGAGCGCGGCAGGCGGGCAGGCACCGAGAACGTTGCGGGCGCCGTCGGCTTCGGCGAGGCTGCAAGGCTCTGGCGGATCGAGGGCCAGGAGCGACAGGCGCGCCTGCGGGAGATGGGCGATGCGCTCTGGAGGGGGCTCTCGGCGATCCCGGGGGCCCATCGCAACGGTGACCCAGCCCTGGGCATGGGACACATCGTGAACGTGCGCTTCGACGGCTGCGACGGCGAGGCGATCCTCCTGAACCTCGACCTCGAGGGGATCGCGGCCTCATCCGGTTCGGCCTGCTCGGCGGGCTCGATCGAGGCGACGCACGTGCTCCTCGCCATGGGCTTCACACGGGAAGAGGCGATGGGGGCCGTGCGCTTCTCACTCGGCATCGCCAACACCATGGAGGACGTCGAGGCCGCTGTGGACGCCGCCAGGCGGGCGGTGGAGCGCGTCCGCCGGATGGGGCCCTCCCTGGTCGGGAGAGGGTTGTGATGGCGAGGGAGCGGGTCGTCGTCGCCATGTCGGGCGGTGTGGACTCTTCTGTCGCAGCCGCCCTATTGGTCGAGGCCGGCTATGAGGTCATCGGGGTCACGATGCAGATCTGGCCGGAGGGCAAGGAGGACGCCGCCCACACGCAGGGATGCTGTTCCCTCGGAGCGGTCGACGATGCGAGGGCTGTCGCCGACGCTCTCGGCATCCCGTATTACGTGCTCAACATGCGCGAGCGCTTCCAGAGCGGAGTCATCGACTACTTCAAGGACGCCTACCTGCGGGGGCTCACCCCGAACCCCTGCATCGCCTGCAACCGCCAGGTCAAGTTCGACGCCCTGCTCCGCAAGGCGCAGGCCCTTGGGGCCACGAGGCTTGCCACGGGCCACTACGCCCGCATCACGACATCGCCGGACGGAGCCTGCCACCTCCGGCGTGCGGCGGATCGGGCGAAGGACCAGTCGTACGTGCTCTTCGGCCTCACCCAGGCTGAACTGCGCCACGTGATGTTTCCCTGCGGGGAGTTCACGAAGCCGGAGATTCGGGAGAGGGCGAGAAAGCTCGGACTCATCACGGCAGACAAGCCGGACTCGCAGGAGATCTGCTTCGTGACCCGGGACTACCGCGATCTGATCCAGGATGCTCCACAGCGGCGGGGGCATTTCGTCACGCCCCAGGGCGACGCCCTAGGCGACGCTCCGGGCGTCGCCCACTTCACGGTCGGGCAGCGCAAGGGGCTGAGCTTTCCCCACCAGGAGCCGCTTTTCGTGCTGGCCCTCGACCCTGAGTCCGGTGACGTCGTCGTCGGCACCGAGGACGATCTCTACGAGGACGCCTTCAGGGTCCGGGACGTCACGTTCCTGCAGGGCGAGCCCGACACCCCGTTCGAGGCGGAGGTGATGGTCCGCTCCCATGCGGCGCCAGGGCCGGCCCACGTGATCCCGGACGGGCACGGCGGCGCCGAGGTGCGCCTGACGAAGCCGCAGCGGGCACTCTCTCCCGGTCAGGCCTGCGTCTTCTACGACGGGGACGAGGTGCTGGGGGGCGGCATCATCGCGAGGGCGAGGTCAGTCGCCGGGCGGTTCAGGGAGGCCGTATCGAAGTGACGACGGCGCCCCCGGTGGAGGTCGTCCGCCGCCTGTGTCAGGTGATAGCGGATCACGACCGGAGGCGCGACGGCCTCCTGCCAGAGAATTTTTCGGGCGACCGAACCGCTTCGTGCGAGCGGCCTGAAGGACAGGACACCTTTGTCGCTGCAAACCGCAGGTCGCGGCGTCCCTTGCGCCTGGCATGCTCGAGGCGGCGTCGTTCTTCCGGTGCGATGGGACCACGCCCCAAAGCGTCGTCGCCTGTGGGAACACCTGGGGGGTCGACGGCGGCCGCATCTTGCCGCTTCGATCGAGCCGCCCAAGAGGGCCGGTCCCTGATCCCCTCCGGTGCGCTCCCGAAACATCAGGTCGAGACCCACCTAAGTGACCCTGGCGCGAGTCGGGTCGGGCTCCTCGCCGTCGGCGAAGGGGCTGCGCTCGTCTGAGCAGCCGGGAGTGAAGGGCCGCCTTATGGACACAGCCGCGTGCCCGCCCGCCGTCGGTTCATGAGGACTCGCCCGCTCGAGTGCGCTCATTTTCCCGCATGCGACAGGATCCCTGAGGGCCGCCCCGCGGGGACCGGATCCTGCGCGCTCCAAACACGGGAACCATCCCTCGCCACCACTGGCCTGCGTTGGCCCTGCATGGCGCTTCCCTGGCCGGGCCACACTTTGACCGAGGCGACGCGTATGCAGGCGACACGCCTTGTCGACCGGATCCTGAACGATTCCGGGCGGTCCCTCGGCCGCATCGTCGACGTCGGCTGCGCACGGGACGGCACCCTGGCTGTCGCCATCCGGAGGGGCCGGCTGAGCCGCACGAGAGAGTGGCTCGGGGTCAAGGACATGTCCCTGCAGGGGGCGTTTGCGACAGCCGTCACAACGCCACTCCGGCTGGCCCAGGGGCTTCTCGGCAGGCTCGTCCGGGACGGCGAAGGGCAACCGGCAGGACACATCGTCGATCTCATCCTTGAACTCGCAAAGGGGCGCGTCACATGGGTCGTCCTCTCGCAGGGACTCTGGCCCGATCTGGTCCAGGGCAGGAGTGTCGTCCCCCTCGCCGAGGTCTTCGCACCGGGGGTGCCGACCCATGGTGACGAGGTGCCCCCGCTGCGGCTCACGCTCCACGGGGCAGGTCGGCACTGAGCAGTTCTACTGCTGGGAGTGCTGCGTCGAGTGGTCGCCCACGCCAGGCGGCGAGGTCAGGGTTTTCGAACTCGACGAGGAAGGGGAGCTCATCCTTGTCGACGGACCGTACGAGGCAGGGGGAGGAGCGTGACATGGTGACGACACGAACGATGGGCTGGGTTTCGGCGGGTCTTCTCGCCGCCGGGGCCATCACCTGGCTGGCGACCCGGCGTCAGGGCCGGGGGATCACCTGGCGTCGCACGTCGAGGAAGATCCTGAGCGAGGCGGCGCGGTGGGTCGGCCGACAGCTCCTGACCGTCTGAGGCGACGCCTGGCAGGAGGGGCGGCCATCGTGGTGGCCGCCCTTCTCGTTTGGTGGCTGAAGGGGGCTCTCTCCGTCCTCTTCTGGGGGGCGCTCATCGCCTACATCCTCTCGCCCCTCGTCGCCCTGGGGCGTCGGCTGGGGCTTTCGCGCACGGCCTCGGTCATCGCCACCTTCGCCGCCCTGGCGGCGGCCCTCGGCCTTCTCGCATGGCTCATCGTTCCGTCGCTCGGCCGCGAGGCGGCGGGCATCGCCCGGCAGATGCCCGAGTGGTCGCACGAGGCCTCCCTCCTGGCGGCGAGGGCCCATAGCTGGTACGAGCACCTCCACCTCCCCCCCGCCGTGGCGCGCGGCGTTGAGAACAACCTGGCGGCGGTGGAGCGTCAGGTTGCCTCGTTCTTCGGGCGGGCCGGCGACGGTCTCGTGAAGGCCGTGCCCGCCGCCGTGCAGGTCGTGCTCGCTCCCATCGTGGCGGCCTATCTCCTGATCGAGGCGCCCCGGCTGAGGCGGGGTATCCTCGTCCTCTTCCCGCTGGGGTTCCGGCCGCACCTGGAGGAGCTGGCATGGCGCCTCGACCGGAACCTGGGCGGCTTTCTCCGGGGCCAGATTCTGGTTGCCACCGTGGTCGGCCTCCTGGCCGGTCTCACGGTCACCCTCTTCGGCCTCGGCTACGGGCTCATGGTCGGCGTCATCGCCGGCGCCACCGACGTGATCCCCTACGTGGGCCCGGTGATCGGGGCGATCCCGGCCCTCCTCCTCGCCCTCGTGAAGACGCCGGGGGAGGTGGTGTGGGTGGCGCTGGCCTTCTTCGTGGTGCACCAGCTCGAGGGGGGGATGCTCTCGCCGGCGCTGGTGGGGATGGAGATGGGACTGAAGCCCCTCGCCGTCCTCCTCGCCCTCTTTCTGGGCGGCGAGATGGCGGGCGTGCCCGGTCTTCTCCTCGCCGTTCCCGTGGCCGGGGCGCTCGTCGTCGTCGCCCGCTGGGCGTGGAACCTCTTCACCCTGCCCCCGGCGTACCGTTAAGGGCCCGGCGCACATCTGGTAAGATCGTGGACAGCCCGGACGGAACGGGCCGAGGAAAGGACCTAAAGCCGACATGACCTCCCACGATCTCCGCCAGGCCTACCTGACGTTTTTCGCGAGCCGGGCTCACACGGTGGTGCCTTCCGCCTCCCTGATCCCCCACGGGGACCCGACCCTTCTATTCACGAACTCCGGCATGGTGCCGTTCAAGGACGTCTTCCTGGGACGTGAGAGCCGCCCCTACAGCCGCGCCGTGTCGGTGCAGAAGTGCGTGCGGGCGGGCGGCAAGCACAACGACCTCGACGAGGTGGGCCGCACGGCGCGCCACCACACCTTCTTCGAGATGCTCGGTAACTGGTCTTTCGGCGACTACTTCAAGGAGGAGGCCATTGCCCTCGCCTGGGAGTTCGTGACCAAGGAGCTCGGACTGCCCAAAGACCGCCTCTACTTCTCCGTCTATCAGGACGACGAGGAGGCGGCAGCCATCTGGCGCAAGGTGGCAGGCGTCGCCGACAGCCGCATCGCCCGCCTCGGCGAGCGGCAGAACTTCTGGCAGATGGCCGACACCGGCCCGTGCGGGCCGGACTCGGAGATCTTCTACGACCGCGGCGAGAGGTACAGCGACAGGCCGTTCTATTCCGAAGAGGGCGAGCGCTACATCGAGGTCTGGAATCTCGTCTTCATGCAGTACGACCGCTCCCCGGACGGAGTGCTCTCACCCCTTCCCATGCGCCACGTCGACACGGGCATGGGGCTTGAGCGGGCGACGTCGATTCTCGAAGGCGTAGCGACGAACTGGGACACCGACCTCTTCCGGCCGCTCCTCTTGGCCATCGCCGACCTCGCTCACAGGGGGTACGCATGGGAGACGGGCCTCCCGATGCGGGTGATCGCCGACCACGCCCGGGCCGCCGCCTTTCTCATCGCCGACGGCGTGCTGCCCTCCAACGAGAAGCGCGGCTACGTCCTGCGCCGCCTTCTCCGACGCGCCGTGCTGAAGGGGCGGGACATCGGCCTTGCGGGGCCCTTCCTCGGCAGGCTCCTGCCCGTCCTGCAGGAGTCCATGGCGAAGGCCTACCCCGAACTCATCGAACGCGCCTCGCTCATCCTCGGTGTGATGGAGGCGGAGGAGGAGCACTTCTCCCGCACCCTCGAGGAGGGCTCGCGCCTTCTCGCCTCCCGCCTCGGCGAGGTCCCGGCGGGAGGTGTCCTGCCGTCCGGGGTGGCCTTCGTTCTCTCCGACACCTACGGCTTCCCGCTGGAGCTCACGGCGGAGGTGGCGGAGGCCAGCGGCAGGGGCGTCGACCGGGAGGGCTACGGCCGCCTCCTTGAGGCCCGTCGCGCCGAGTCCAGGGCAGGACGCCACGTCGACGGCTCCCTCCTTGCCGACGCCCAGGGCCTCGCCCAGGGGTTGCCCCCAACCCGCTTCACCGGTTACGAAGGCGTGACGGGCGAGGGGCGTATCCTCCTCCTCCTGCGGGACGGCGAAGTCGCCGACGAGGGGAGGGAGGGCGACCATGTCGCCCTCATCACGGACGCCACCCCGTTCTACGGCGAGGGCGGCGGACAGGTGGGGGACAGTGGCACGGTCAAGGGACCGCACGGGGTCGTGGAGGTCTCCGACACGAAGCGGCTCGGCGGTGAGCGGCTTTTGCACATCGGCCGGGTGACTCGGGGCTGGGTGCTCCCGGACGAGGGCGTCACGCTGAGCGTCGACGCGAGGCGACGGGCCGCCACCATGCGCAACCACACCGCCACGCACCTCCTTCACCACGCCCTGAGGCAGCGCCTCGGGGATCACGTCCACCAGGCCGGTTCCGTGGTGGAACCGTCCCGGCTGCGCTTCGACTTCACCCACTTCGCCCCGCTCACGCCCAAGGACGTGGCGGCGGTGGAGGACGAGGTGATGCGGCTCATCATGGACGACCGTCCCGTGACCTGGCGCCGGATGCCCCTCGCCGAGGCCAGGAGGAGTGGCGCCATGGCCCTCTTCGAAGAGAAGTACGGGGACATCGTGCGGGTGGTGAGCGTGGAGGGCTGTTCGGATGAGCTCTGTGGCGGCACCCACGTCGGACGCACCGGTGAGATAGGGGGATTCCGGATCATCCAGGAGACATCCGTCGCCTCCGGCGTGCGCCGCATCGTCGCCGTCACCGGCGACGCGGTCCTCGCCAGGCTCAGGGAGAAGGAGGACACGCTCGCCAGGACGTCCGCCGCCCTGAAGGTGCCTGAGGAGGAGCTTCCGGCGAGGGCGGAGGACCTCCGCAGGCGGGTGTCGGAACTCGAGGCTGCCGTCGTCCAGGCCCGCGCCGCCGCCGTGGCCGGCCTCTTTGACGAGGCCCTCGGCACCCCCTCCCCTGGTGGGCGCGTCACAGCGCTCTCGCCGGAGGGCATGTCGCTCGAAGAGCTACGACGGCTCTCCGACCTCTGGCGGGGGAAGGAAAGACGCGGTATCCTTGCCCTATCCTCGGTCCGGGAAGGTCGCACGAACCTGCTCGTGGCCGTCACGAAAGATTTGGTTCACGAGGGCATCTCCGCCCAGGACATCTTTGCGCCGATGGCTGAGGTGGCGGGGGGCAAGGGAGGCGGACGGGGGGACCTGGTCCAGGGATCCGCCGCCGGCACGTCAGCCGCCAGACCTGCCGTCGAGGCAGCGAGGAAGGCGGCGCTGGCGGCCCTTGAGCGGGTGGAGGGTGCGAAGGGCGGTGTCGCACATGAATGACGACAGGACGCGCATGTTCGATCAGGAGCCCAAGGAGCGGGCCCGGGTGGAAAGCGTGCTGCGCTCGGTCGAGAAGGCCCTCGTGGAGAAGGGGTACAACCCCGTCGTCCAGATCGTCGGCTACCTGCTCTCGGGCGACCCGGCTTACATCACAGGGCATAACAGCGCCCGGCAGGTGATGCGCGAGATCCCCCGCGACGAGATCCTTGAGGAACTCGTCCGACACTACCTGAGCGATTGATCTTGCGCCTTTTGGGCATCGATCCCGGCGACAGGCGCGTCGGGGTGGCGATTTCCGATGAACTGGGGCTTTTCGCACATCCTCTCACAACCCTCACACCGGGTCCCAATCTCGCAGGAGAGATTGCGGACCTCGCCGAACGGGAGAGGGCCGAGGCAGCAGTCCTGGGACTTCCGCTGCGCACGGACGGCCGGCCGGGCGCCGCGGCCGAGGCGGCCCTCGCCCTCAAGGCCGAGATCATGGAGCGCGGCCTCACCGTTCATCTCATCGACGAGAGGCACACGACCGCCGAGGCCGAAAGGCGGCTCATCGAGCAGGGACGGCGGCGTCGGGGCCGAAGGGGGAGTATCGATCAGGCGGCTGCCTGTCTGATCCTGCAGGCCTTTCTGGACCGGCATCGCGACCGAGGCTCGGGGGAAGACTCCCGTAAGTGAAAGGATGAGGCTCGTGCCCGGCAAGGACGATTACCCGATCGACGAAGAAGAGGTCATCACCCTCACCGATGAGGACGGAGAGGACCACGACTTTGTCTTCCTTGATGTGATCCAGGTCGACGAGAGGGAGTACGCCGTGCTGATGCCGGCAGACGGCGACGGCGACGAGGACGAGGACGACGCCGTCATCCTGCGTATGGAGACGGATGAGAACGGCGAGTCCGCACTGGTCGCAATCGAGGATGACGATGAATGGCAGAAGGTGCTCGACGCCTGGGAGGAGCTCGGCAGCGAGGACGACGAAGAGGACGAATGACAGAAGGCGCCCGGCGGCGCCTTCCCGGCTGTTCGAAGGAGGGTGAGGGGAGAGGCCATGTCGAAGCGGTCGGGGCAGTTGTTGCGGATTCCCTGAAGGAGACTGTGCTTGCCCCTCGTTCCCGAGAGGTTCTGGCGCTTTCGTTTCCACGCCCTCGTGGCCGCCCTCGTCGTCGCGGTCGTCGTTGTGGTGGCCGTCGGCTTGTCCCTTTCCTCCCCGCTTGCCGCAGGGGGCCGCCCTGTGCTCGTGCGCGTGCGGCCCGGCGAGAGCGCGGGAGCGGTCGCCCAGGGGCTCAAGGCCCGTCACCTGATCAAAAGCGCCCTCGCCTTTCGCCTCATAGGTGAGTTCACGGGCGCCTCCGCCAGGCTGGAGCACGGGGTCTACCTCGTCTCGCCCGCCATGTCACCGTCTGCCATCCTGCGCATGATGGCCCAGGGGCGCGTGGCGACGCGCACCGTGACAATCCCGGAGGGCTTCACGGTGGATGAGATCGCGAGGCGCCTCGGGAGCAGCCACGTCACCCTCGCGGCGTCGTTTCTGGTTGCCGTGAGGGCGTTTTCAAACCCCTACCTACCCGCAGGGGCGAAGGTGCTGGACCCCGCCGAGGGGTACCTCTTCCCCTCGACCTACAGGATCCCGTACGGGACTTCCGCCAAGGGCGTGCTGGGCCTTCTCTTCGCGACCTTCCGGGCGAAGGTCCCATCGTCGCTGCTCGCTCAGGGCAAGGCGATGGGGCTCGACCCGAACGAGGTCGTGACGCTCGCCTCGATCGTGGAGAAGGAGGCCGGCAGCTCCAGGGACCAGCCGACCGTCGCCGCCGTCTTCGAAAACCGCATGAAGAGGGGCATGCCGCTCGGATCCGACGCCACCCTGGTCTATGCCCTGGGTGTTGAGGGCGGCAACCTGACCGTGAGCGAACTCAACGCGCCCACCCCCTACAACACGCTCCACACGCCCGGGCTGCCGCCCGGCCCGATCGCCTCGCCGGGGCTCGCCGCCATCAAGGCGGTGCTCCACCCGTCGCCCGTGACCTACCTCTACTTCTTCAGCCTGCCTGACGGCACCGACATCTTCTCCAACACCTACGCCGAGCAGGTGGCGGCGGAGAAGAGATACGGCCTCATCAAATGACCGGCGAAAGGACGGTGACGTGAACATGCTGGAGAGTCCTATGCCCGGGGTGTGGCGGTGGACGGCGAAGATCCAGGGCCTGCCGGACATGGTGGGACACGCCGTGGCGACCGGAGACGGCGTCGTGATTTTCGACCCGCCGCTGGCGCCGGGACTCGTGGCCGCCCTCGGCGAGATCGGGACGGTGCGCGCCATCATCCTGACCGGCGCCCACCACGACCGGGCATCCGGAGCCCTGAGGGCGCGCCTTGGCACGCCGGAGCTCCTGGTGCCGCAGATGGATGCCGATCGCCTCATGGCGGAGGGTCTCATGTGGGATCGGACATTTGGCGAGGGCGACACGTTGCCGGGCGGGTTCAGGGCGATGGCCCTGTCCGGGGTGCCCCCGTTCGAGCCGGAGTGGGCCTTTTTTGAGGGCGAACGGGGGCTTCTCGTGATCTCCGACATCGTGGTCTTCGGAAAGAGGGACATCCTTTATGGGGACGGGTTCGGTCCGCCGATGCCGAGTGGCAGCCTCGTCCCGCACCTCGAGAGGATACTCGCCACGCATCCGGAGTCGATCATCGCCGGACACGGCGGCGTCGACATCGCAAAGGACGGTGCCGCACGTCTCACATCGCTGATCGCCAGACATTCCTGAGGGGTGCCGGCAGCATCGCTGTGGCGGCGGGCCTTTTCGCCTGCACCGCCTGCGGTGGCCCTTCCCGCGTGGCCGTGCCCAGGGCGGCGCCCGGACTGAAGCCGCCCGTGGCGGCCCCGGTTCCGGCCTTCCGGCACATCTTCACGATCGTCATGGAGAACCTGCCGTACCCATCCGCCATGAGCGTGCCGACCATAGCCCGGCTCGCCCACGCGGGCGCCTATGCCAGCGAGGCGTTCGGGGCGGGCCACCCGTCCCTGCCGAACTACCTCGCCCTCACCAGTGGGTCGACCGACGGGGTCTCCTCGGACTGCTGGTTCTGCTACGTGAATGTCCCCAACATCGCCCAGGAGATGGCGGGGCACCACATCTCCTTCGGCGCCTACATGGAAGGGCTCCCGTCGACGGGCTCGCTCATACCGTACTGGCCGTTTTCCGGCTACGCCGGAAAGCACAATCCCTTCCGCTACTACACCGACATCCGGGCATCCGGGACGCTCGCCGCCCGCATCCAGCCGCTCACGGCCCTCACATCGCTTCTGGCCGGGCCCTCGGACCGGGTGCCCCGCTACGCCTTCATCACGCCAAACCTCTGCCATGACGGGCATGACTGCTCACCGGCCACGGCGGGCGCCTGGCTGTCCTCATATGTCTCGACCATCCAAAAGAGTGCTGCCTACAAAGACGACGGCGTGATCTTCATCCTCTGGGACGAGGGGTCCGGCGGGGACACCCGGGGGCTTTCCCCAAGCGGCAGGATGGAGGCGAAGGGCGGCGGCGGGCAGATCCTCATCATGGCGCTCGGGCCACAGGTCAGGGCGGGCGCCGTGCTCACCACGACGGTCGGCACCGTCTCCGTCCTGAAGACCGAAGAGGAGGCGATGGGGCTGCCGCTCCTCGGCGAGACGGCAGACCCGGGAATCCCGGACCTCAGGGGCTTCTTCTCGGTCGCCCGCCCGGCGCCGTGACGCGCGAACCACTGGGGGTGGTCTGTGGGTCTGTCGGAAGGAGCCCTCGAGCTGCCGAAGGAGCGTGAAGAGGTATCGCCAGAAAGTTTGGCCTCGCCGTGAGTGCCATCGTCCTGATCGTCCTGGTCGCGACGGCCTGCGGGGGGACGCCGCGGCACCTGGCGGGCGCTCCGGCCCCCGCCGGGGGAAGCGTCGGGACCATGGCTCCTCCCGCCCGACTCTCGGGCGTGCGCATGCTCTCGGTGAGCACAGGATGGGCATGGGGGTGGCGAGGTGGGAGGCTCTCCCTGTGGCGGACCTCGGACGGGGGAGAGCGCTGGACGGAGGTCTCAGCGCCGTCCGTTACGGCGGATCCGTCGTTTGCCTCCATCACCGGCGTGGCGGACTTCCCGACGGCGAGGGAGGGCATCGTGGCGGCCCTGGCCTCAAACGGCATCGGCCCTCTCCTTGAGGTGTTCTCCACCGTCGACGGCGGCCGCACGTGGAAGAAGGTCCACGACGCCGCCTTCGCCGAGGGGGGCGCCCTCCTCTCGCTCCAGATGGTGACGCCCCGAGATGGGTATCTCCTCGCCAGTGCAGGCTTTGCCATGCAGAGGGAACAGAAGACGTTGCTCCGCACGACCGATGGCGGCAGGACCTGGCAGGTCGCGAGTTCCGACACCGGATACGTCCCATGGCCCCGCCCGACGAGCTCCGCCCTGCCCGAGGAGGGAGACGTCAGGACCCTCTTCAGGCCGGACGGGACGGGATTTGCCGGCACGACCGTGGAACTCGAGACCCCATCCTTCATCGGTCTCTACCGGTCCACGAACTTTGGCGCCACCTGGAGGCGGGTCGCGCTCGCCCTGCCGCCAGGGCTCGCCTCGCAGGACTACACGGTCACCCAGGCCCCCGTCATGGACGGAGAGGACGGCACGCTCATCGTCGCCGTGCGGGGGAAGGACGTGGCGACCCTCACCTACAGGACCAGTGACGGCGGGGCATCGTGGACCCTCGCCTCCCGGCTCAATGCGATGTTCCTGGCGGCGGGCTTCTCGTCTTCCGAGTCGGGGCTCCTCTTTTCAACCGACGGCCGGGCCTGGCGCACGTCCGACGGCGGCGGCACATGGACGGAGATGCCCCTGCCGGCCGCCCTGGCAAGGTCCCTCGCGGCGGGCGATACCATCGCGGAACTGGACGCCCTGTCACCGACGGTCGCCTGGATGGTTCTCCTCCATCCCAGCACGCTATCGGCCGCCGACGACGTGACGACCCTTTTCGTGACGCATGACGGGGGACGGGCCTGGACATCGCAAGCGCTCGGTAACTGACGGCTAGGAGACTGTGTGAGTAGCGGGCCCTGTGAGGGAGCCGCCTCCGATGGGGGTGGCTCCTTTTTCGGTGATCGCGGCCGCGAGGGGGGTCAGGCTGGCACGAGGGATGGGGAGCGGATGGCCGAGGCGATCTTGAGGAGGTTGTGGAGGGCACATTCGAACAGCCATGCCGTCTGAGCCGCCCGGAGACCCCGTCTGGGTAACTGTTTCAGGTTCCGGTTCCATGTGATCTGCCCGATGACCGGTTCGACCGTTGTCTCCCGGAGCTTGTAGCGGGCCTTGCCCCGTTTCGTTCTCAGCTTTCGCATCATCCGGCCCTTGGCGTCGAGATTCTTCGGGATGGGGCCTCGCGGCGGGTGGTTCTCCCGCCAGTGCATAGGAGAGATCCTCTCCGGCGGGATGAAGGCCTCGATGCCGCGTTCCTCAAGCACCTCGACGTTGGCTCTGCTGAAGTAGCCGGCATCGAGGGACATCTCGTCGGGATGCCGACCGCAGTTCTCCTTGATCTGGT